>JAEEGJ010001964.1_pt1 | contig 206121 bp, 152 predicted proteins | sample 8958761 | NCBI WGS metagenome assembly JAEEGJ01 (sample SAMN16246546, study PRJNA631951) | gut metagenome | biome: gut microbiome; feature: rumen; material: RS-attached | host: Bos | place: Iran: Karaj | collected 2018-10 | reverse complement strand
CATACCACGTATCGTCGGTCATGATCATCTTTATCAGCACGTATCCGGGGAAGATCTTCTTAAGGGCAGATTTCTGCTCTCCGTCCTGGATCTCCACTTCCTCGATCATGGGAATGATGATGTCGAAGAAGTAGTCTTTCATGCCGCGGTTCTCTATGGCGCGCTCCAAGCTCGTCTTAACCTTGTTCTCATATCCCGAATACGTATGAACCACATACCACAGCGGTTCGCTGGACACGTCTTCCAAAAACATGAATGCTGTCCTCCTTACCTCTCTCGCGTTCTCCCGGCCGCCGTACTCGAACGGCGCGCCTGCCGCTCAGCTCAGATCAGTTCCTGACGATAAGCTGAAGGAGCGAGGAAAGGCCGAAATCGCAGAGCCAGATGATCGCTCCGATGACAAGACAGAACACAAGTACAGAGATAGTATTCACAAGGACCTGTCTCTTGGTGGGCCAGGTCACTTTTTTAAGCTCGGAAGCGATTCCCTTAAAGAAGGAAGCTATCTTGGAACCTACTCTTTTGAAGATATTCGGCTTCTTTTTGCTGTCAGCTGCCATAATAACACATCCTTAACAGTATAGCCACGCGGCTCGAACAGCCGCTCCGGATCACTTCGTCTCTTTATGAGTCGTATGCTTCTTGCAGAACTTGCAATACTTGCTGAGTTCGATACGGTCCGGGTCGTTTTTCTTATTTTTAAGCGTCGTATAATTGCGCTGCTTGCACTCTGTGCATGCCATTGTAACCTTTACTCTCATGCCAGTCACACCTCCATCGCTAAAAGCGCGAAGACCATAATACACCTTTCGACATGGCGTTGTCAACAACTTTTTTGCGAAAGGCGCAGGTTTTTTTGATATTTTTTAAAATAAGCCGTTATTTGAACAGCGACGCCAGCTTGCCCAGCAGATTGTGGTTGTAGAGGAAGCCGCCCAGCATGGATTTTTTCATTGCCTCGGCGAATCCCGTCAGATAGCCGCAGGAGGCCAGCAGGCCGACCATGAAGGCGATGCCGTAAAGTATTGCCGCGCCCAGAACGAATCCGAATATGGCGCCTCCCACGGTGTCCAGCTGGTGCAGGACCGGGATGTTGAGCTGGCGTGTCTTTTTGACGATGGCTTTTATTATAAGTATCACTATGATTGCTATGACCACCACTATAAGGATGGCGATCAGGTCCATTGCCAGGGAAGCGAGTTTGGCGCCTATGATCCGGGCCGTATCAGCATCCTGCCCGTATACGTTGTCCGCGTCTTTTGCTGCCCAGGCCTTGAGCTTTTCCACCAGATATCCGGGGATGCTCGTGCTGCTTACGGCTTTCTCCCCTTCTTCCTGAGCGACCTCTTCATTGTCCGTATCGTACTTGTCAAGGGCAAGCTGCACCAGCTTCGAGGCGGAGTCGGTGATCTTTTCCTCCATCGAAGTCTTGTCCAGCAGCGACCGCACGGGGCCTCTCAGGGCAAGGCCCAGCAGGATGGCGACGGCAATGGCGAGCAGCGGCAGCAGCATCTGCACGAACCCTTTTTTCATACCGACGATCAGAAATACCGCCAGCACAGCTACTATAACTATGTCGATAATTACAGGCAATTCCGTCTCCTCCTTATGCGAAATCCACTATATAGATGCCGCCGGCCGTATTGACCGCCAGCGTCTTCGAGCCCATAAAGGCGATATCGACCGGCTCGGTCTCGAACTTGTATGAACCTATGATATTGCCCCCGGCGTTGACAAGGAATACGGAATCTTCCGTGAACACGGCCACGAACTCGCCGCTGACTTCCATGCCCCTGATCCTGCCTTTGATCTCGGTGGTCCCTGAGGACCCGCCGCTGCGGTCGTAATATCTGAGCTCGGACATGCCACCGCCGGAAACGTTGTCGTCGCAGAAAGCGGCAACGCATTTGTTTCCCGAGGTTACGCCGGTATCGACGATCATCTTCCTGCCGCCGTTCCTCGACCACAGCTCCTTCTCCGTGTCACCTTTTCCGGACACGGATGCGATCCGGCGGACCAGCTTGAGGGAGTCGGAATTGGCGGCAAAGAGCGTCCCGTCCTTCAGGTACCTGAGCTGCAGATACACGGCGCCGTCGGTCAATATAGTCGAATACGCTTCTCCGTCTGATGCCCGCATAAACACGGTGCAGCCGGACAGCGTTCCGCCTTCATAATATATGCCGGAAGCAGCGATCTGAGACCCGTCGGAAGGCTCCCCTGCGGCGATCATTCTGTATTTTCCGAATTTTCTGGTGAAAACTTCCGAAAGCCTGCCGTTCTCCTGCTTCAAAAGCGTGACGGAGGACTCGAAATCTTCCTGCTCGCAGATCGTTATCACGTCGTATGAACTGCCCGAGCCGGAGGATGATACGGAAGGCGCGCATGCGCAGATCAGGGCGTTTTCGGAGATGTGGCGCCAAAGGAAACCCGAGCCGTCGAAGGCCCAGATGCTCTTGCCCCCCTGGTCGGTGACGAGGATCAGCCGGCCGTCGCCGCTGAACACGGGGTTGTAGGCGCTGAGGGTAGAATTCCACTTCCACTTGCCCTCCGGATCGATGCCGGTGACACCGTTGTCGTCGCAGATGATGATGCAGCCTTCCACGGCGCCCATAATGTAACTGCCCCGGGGCGTGTATTCCACCTGGGTAAGTTCCGCGGTCAACACCTTGTCCGGGTCGCTCTTTTTCAGCTTCTTGAATATACCCAGCTTCCACAGCAGGATGACGGCGGCGACAATAAGCAAAAGCAGGACGACGGCTGCAATGATCCTTCTCCGGATCACCAGCTGCTTCCTGCGTTTTTCAAGGATTTCCTTATCGATCACTCTGCTTTTTTCTTTAGTATCGTTGTCCATTTTATCCGTCCTTGCTCTGTGAAAAGGGTTTCAGGCAGCCTCAGCCGCCGTTTGCGGCCTCCGGATCTTCTATTCCCATTACTTCATAGAGATGGTCGATGGTGCCGGTGATGCCGTAATTCGTATTGTTCGAAGTCAGCAGGTACCGGTTGCCGTAACCGCCCTGATATATGCCGTTCAGATAGAAATACATTGTAGAGCCTTCCCGCTCGTAGCACTCCACGGTATTGACCGTGCCGTCCTGCTCCTCGTACCTGATGCGGCAGAGCAGCTCTCCTTTTTCGGCCGGTTCGTCGGCAAGCCCCGACAGCCTGAGACCGTACATGGCCGTACCTATGCGCTTGAAATCGCCCCGGAAATCCCGTTCCTCGTCATAATAGACGTTGGTGCCGTTGATGGTGAACACCTCGTCCTCGCGCTCTCCGGTGGCATCGTAGGTGAGCAGATATTTCCTTCCCAGCACTTCTATGTCAACCTGCTTGAGCTGGGTGTAGGTCACCATAAAGATGTACTCGCTCATAAAGTTCAGCAGAGGCGTGTCCGTGAAAGTGATGGCGGAAGATTTGACCAGGTACACGTCGCTGCCGTTGTCGATGGTGACGTAGTAGCAGGTCCTGTCGGGGGTCATATCTCCTATGGAGAGTATGATCGTCTTGTGAGGGTCAGTAACGGCAACTCTGAACCTGGCGGGTCCCAGCCCGTACTTCGACAGGTCGTCGCAGCCCAGCTTCTCGATCCCGGCCAGGGCGGTGGAGGTCAATGAAGTGACCAGCGCCTCAATAGTAGAAGTGTTGCCGTCGCGCTCGAGGGGATAATTGACGCGCCACGTTCTGTTCACGTCGACTTCGGTGCTGAGCACGGCCTGGAGCTTGAGGTAGTCGTTTCCGTCCTTGGTGATGCTGATCCTGCTGATCTGGCCGTTGTCATCGAAGGAGAATATCTTGGTATCCAGCAGATCCACCGCGTCAACCAGCGTGCTGTTCAGCTGGTATTTGTCAGCCAGGTACACCAGTTCCGTGCCGGTCTCCCAGGCGTAGCGAGAAGAGCCGCTCTGGTTGTCCTTGCCGTAGACCACTTTATGGGAGGCGCCGTCGCTCAATATCAGTTCCAGGGACGTGGTGCTTTCTTCGAATCCGAACTCGTACCGCTTGGACTCGGTCATCTCTCCGCTGTAGGCCACGCGGCCGTTTAGGCTCCGCATGGAGTTCAGGCAGGAATTTACGTTCTTGCTGACGATGCTGAGGTCCGGATGGGAGGTGGCCTGCCACTCTCCGTTGACCTTCTCCAGGGTCAATTCTTCCCCGTCGACGGTGCTGACGATCTTGACCACTTTAGAGAACGCGTCGGCATCCTCTCCGAAAAAGGCGAATATGGAGCCGGTGACAACGTCTGCGTACGGGTCTTCGGTGGCTTCGGGCGCAGGATCGAGCCAGCCGGCTTTCTTCGCGATGAAGAAACCGGTGAGCAGCACAACTATGACGCCGAGGGCTATTATGGTAGTCAGGTATTTTTTCATTGACGTTGGTCCCTCACAGATGGCGCCTCTTCAACCATACGAATATTCCGATGCCGATGATGATCAGCGGTATCACGACGGTGGCAAATATTCCCAGTCTGGTGCGCTGGGAGGCGGTGACCACCAGGTTGGTGGAACCGTAGTTTTTGGCGGAGATCTCGTTGCCCGCGTTGGTGCCGTAGCTGGCGATCATCCAGTCGATGCCCATGGCGTAGATCGACAGGGAGCGGACGGTGTATGCTCCGAATGAGGTGTAATACGTATCGCTAAACGCCAGCGTGGAGCCGAACACCACGGCGTGGGTCACTTCGCTGTAATTGAGGTTTTTGGAAGCGGCTCCCACGGTGAATATACCGGGTTGGGTCTTGGCGCCTCCGACGATGGCGGTGGACACCGCGGTCTCGAAGGTCTGGATGATGGGATAGTGGGTTATACCGGCGGAAGTCTCGTCGATGTTCAGCACGTTGACGGAGCGGGAGTTGAAGATGGGCACCTGGTATACGCTGGAATTCTCGATGGGGCCGTTGGAAACGGATTGTCCCAGGAAGGAGAATGCGTTGCCCGCGGCGGCGATCCTGTATTCGTCGTCGGACACCTGGTCGTTGTTCAGCGTGATGGCGAACATGCTCTCTAAAAGCCCGTTCAGGTTGGCAAATTCCGTGCCGCTCTGCAGGGGATCCACTGCCACCGCCAGCTGTCCGGCCTTCTGCTCAAGCCACTGCCTGATCATGACGGATTCGGAGGGAGAAATGTCGAATTTGGGGCCCATCATTATGGCCACCGCGGCGTCCTCGGGCATCTCGGTGATCTTTCCCATATCGAGTTCTTTAACGTCGCAGCCCAGCCCTTCGATATACGTGAGCAGCATGGAGTAATATTCGATGGCCTCCTCGCCGTGGCCGGTAACGTAGTAGACCACGGGAGACACTTCCGCGGTAACATAGAGCACTGCGGTGGTCAGCTTTTTCTCGGCCTGCATGCCGCTCTGGACCTGGTACGAATACATACTATTGTACGTCTGAGTCGTTGTCACGTACATGTCGCTCTCCGCCAGGCGCCGGGTCTTGTCGCCGCATTTGACGATGTAGTCGCCGGAAGAATAGGAATTGGCGTTGATCTTGCCCACGGTATCAAGGATAAAGTTGGGGTTGGCGTCCGGGTCGACGTAGGACACGTGTATCTTTTCGAACCGGTCGTACAGGTCAAGTATCTTGATTATGGACATCTTCTGGGTGTCGGCCTCTCCCTTCACGCGGTCGTAAAGGGCAATGATCTCCACGTCCTTCTCCAGGCCCTCCATATTCTCCTTCGTCACGTCGCCGATGGTATAGAGCTTTTCAGACGTCATATCGATGGTCAACGGCGTGGAGAATCTTTCCAGCACCACGTTCAGCACGATGAACACTACTATGGCGAGTATGGCGAACACTATCATATTGCTGCCGTAGCGGAAACGCCTGCGGAGCGTCTGTGAAATGCGTTCTTTCTTTTCGGTCCCGTTTCCGGGATCTTCCGTTTTCTCGAGGGCCTCGAAATAATCAAGTTCGTTCTTTTTCTTCATTTCACACACCCCCTCACTGCCAGCGTCTGCGCTCCACGTTCAGCACGGAGAGGAACACCATCATTCCGGAGAACGTGAGATAGAATACAAGGGAGGCGATGTTGAAGCCGCCCAGCGAGAAGTCGGAATAGCGCTTCAGCGGAGAGAGCCACTGAAGTATGGATCCGAAGGTGCCTCCTATGGTGGCGCCTATGGACTGCATATAGTAAAGCACCAGCAGCGCCACGATGCCGGAGATCGCGGCCACCACCTGGCTCTCCGTGAAGGAGGAGGCGAAGAGGCTGATGGCAAGATAGGTGGCGCCCAGCAGGAAGAAGCCTACGTAGCCGCCGAAGGTCTTGCCCACGGGGATGCCGGTTTCGGAAAGGAACGTCATCACGATGGGGTAGATCGCCGTCAATGCCACCATTATGCCGTAGAGGGTAAGGGCGGCCAGGTATTTGCCGACTACAACTTTCCACATCGGCGTGGGTGAAGTGCGCAGCAGCACTTCGGTGCCGTTCCTGCGTTCGTCGGAAAGGAGCTTCATGGTGAGCGTGGGCATCAGGAACGTGAGGTACGTTGACGTCATGGAAAGGGCGCCGGAGAAGTCGGTGGAGGCGTACAGCAGATTCCGAACCCAGAAGAACAGGCCCACCATCAGCATGAACAGCGCGATGATGGTGTATGCCACGGGAGAACGGAAGTACGCGTTCATTTCTCTTTTATAGATAGTGCCCATCAGTCTTCCTCCCCTCTCTCGTTTCCCGCGGTCTCGGAAACGTATTTGTCGTTGTTTACGATGTCAATGAATATCTCTTCCATGGACCTGCCTACGGGCCTCAGTTCGATCACGGGAAGCGAGGCTCGGGCAAGTTCGTTGAACAGCGGGCGGCGGACGTCAACGTTCCTGGACGATTCCACATTGAACAGCGCGGCGTCCTTGTCCACCCGGAGGAAAGTGACGTTCCTGACGCCGCTGACCTCGGAGATGGTCTTCTGGATTGCGTTTTTATTGCCCACGACGCTGATGATGAACTTGTTCACGGAGCCTTCGGAGGCGGTAAAGTCGGAGACGCTGCCTTTGGCCGCGATCCTGCCGTGGTTGACCATTACGACGGAGCTGCACACGGCGTTGACCTCGGACAATATATGTGTACTGAGTATTATGGTGTGGTCGTGCCTCAGGGAAGATATGAGCTTGCGGATCTCAACGATCTGGCTCGGGTCAAGTCCCACCGTGGGTTCGTCGAGGACGAGCACGGGAGGATTTCCGACGAGGGCCTGGGCAAATCCCACGCGCTGGCGGTATCCTTTGGAGAGGTTCTTTATAAGGCGCTTTTTCATGTCCCCGATCTTCACCAGGTAAAGGATGTCGTCCATCTGTCTTTTGCGCTGGTTGAGGGGCACGGATTTCAGTTCGAAAATGAATTTCAGGTATTCATCCACCGTCATGTCGCCGTAGAGCGGCGGGATCTCGGGCAGGTAACCGATCTGACTTTTAACTTCCTTCGGGTTTTCCATTATCTCGAAGCCGCCTACCTTTACGGTGCCGGACGTGCAGGGGATGTATCCCGTCAGAATGTTCATGGTTGTTGATTTTCCGGCGCCGTTGGGCCCCAGGAAGCCCATTATCTCGCCCTTCTTAACGTCGAAAGAGACGTTGTCCAGGGCAAGGAACTGGCCGTACTTTTTCGTGAGATTCCTGATCTCGATCATATTTCCTGATACCTCCGTATGGTACATTTCCATCCGTCCGCGGGCCTGAGGCCGCCGGCCCGTGGCCGTACGCTGCCGCCGCGTCAACGCTCCTTTGCGGGTACGCGCTGTGACCGGGTCAAAATATTACCAGACATTTGTGTCTTTTTTCGGGCACAAATCCACCATTTCATTGTACCATTTTGCTCGCGCCAATGCAAGCGCGCCTTCTCCCCCGCCCGGCGGCGTTAACACGCAAAAAAGTGAAGTCGCTGACAGGCGCAGCCACCTTTCTCCACGATTTACCGGGAGTTTCGGCAAACAGGCGAAACGGCCCTTCTCCTCTTTTTGCCGAAGGCATTTCGCCAAACGAGCGAAACTGCCTTTTTTGCTCATTTGTGCGGCGCATTCGGCGCATCAGACAGGTTTTTCGAGGGAATCAGACAAAAACGATAAAATCCTCGTTGCTCTCGCTCATTTCAGCGGAGGCGTTTTTTCTTTCCGCCAATATTTCGAGGGAAAATAATGATTCTCGAAAAATCCCTGACGTTCTTGCTCATTTTGAGGAGCGGAGCTACGTTAAACACGAGATCTTATCTCGACAGACAGCGCAGGTCGAACAAAGTTTCAAGGGAAAACCGAAAACTTGCGAAAGCCCTCGACTTTTCGCTTCGTCGAGCAAAAACAGACAGCGCACGCAAAAGGAGAGTTCGAGGAAAAATAACAAATCAGTCAAAATCCCTCGAAAAATGACGTCCTGCACCAAATCAGACAGCGCATCACGCGGCTGACGCGCAGTTTTTGTATTAAAAAAGGACAGAGCGGAATCGCCTTCCGCTCTGCCTCGACACTGTCAATTACGCGGCGTCTCTTCCGAAACTCATTCCACGTCCTTGATGGAGAAATCCATCCTGCCCTGCTTGTCAAGGCCGATGTATTTGATCTTGACGATATCGCCGACGTTGACCACGTCCTCGGTGTGCTCCACGCGGTACTTGGCCAGCCTGGAGATGTGGACCATGCCTTCCTTGCCGGGCAGGTATTCCACGAAAGCGCCGAAGGCCATCGTCTTGGTGACCTTGCCCTCGAAGACGGTACCGACTTCGATGTCGCCGGTGATTCCTTTGATGATGTCCATGGCTTTATTGGCCGCTTCCTCTTCAACGGCTGCAACGTAGATGGTGCCGTCGTCGTTGATGTCGATCTTGACGCCGGTCTCGTCGATGATGCGGTTGATGACCTTGCCGCCGGAGCCGATGACGTCGCGGATCTTGTCCGGATCGATCTTCATCTGGTACATCTTGGGAGCGTACTTGGACAGATGATCGCGAGGAGCGGAGATGCAGGGAAGCATGACCTCGTTGAGGATGCGGTCGCGGCCTTTATGAGTGAGCTCGAAGGCCTGGCGGATGATCTCGTAGGAAAGTCCCTGGACCTTTATATCTACCTGGATGGCGGTGATGCCTTTTTCGGTACCGGCCACCTTGAAGTCCATGTCGCCGAAGAAGTCTTCGATGCCCTGGATGTCCATAAAGGTGACGAAATCGTTCTCGTCATCGGGGTTGGTGACGAGGCCGGCGGAAATACCGGTGACGGGGCGTTTGATGGGCACGCCGGCGTCCATAAGGGCCAGAGTGGATCCGCAAACGCTGCCCTGAGAGGTGGATCCGTTGGACATCAGCACTTCGGAAACGAGGCGGATGGCGTAGGGGAATTCTTCCTCGGAGGGGATAACGGGTTCGAGAGCTCTTTCAGCCAGCGCGCCGTGGCCGATCTCGCGGCGTCCGGGGCCTCTGGAAGTCTTGGCTTCGCCGACGCTGTAAGCCGGGAAGTTGTAGTGATGCATGTAGCGCTTGGAGTCTTCCAGGTCGATGCCGTCCATCTTCTGGATGTCGGACATGGGGCCGAGGGTGGCGATCGTCAGCACCTGAGTGAGGCCTCTCTTGAACAGGCCCGAACCGTGGGTCCTGGGAAGGATGCCTACTTCGGCGCTGAGAGGACGGATGTCGTACAGGCCGCGGCCGTCAACGCGTTTGTGGTCGCGCAGGATGCCTTCGCGTACGATGCTCTTCTCAAGTTTGTAGATGGCTTCGCCGATCTTTGCCTTGGAATCGGGATATTTCTCGGCCAGCGCCTCTGCGGTGCGCTTGGTGATGGCGTCGATCTTGGCGTCGCGCTCCGGTTTGTCCGGGGTGTACACGGCAGCCTTCAGCTCGTCGAATACGAGCGCCTTCACGTCGTCGTAGATCTCGTGAGGAACTTCAGCGGATTTGTACGTGAACTTCTCTTTGCCGATCTCGGCGCGGATGCCTTCGATGAACTCGCAGATCTTTTTAATGGTGCCGTGACCTTTAATGATGGCGTTCAGCATCACGTCGTCGGGAACTTCCTGGGCGCCTGCTTCGATCATGCAGATCTTCTCGCGGGTACCGGCCAGGGTGACGTACATTTTGCTGCGCTCTCTCTGAGCGGCGTTGGGGTTGATGACGACCTGGTCGTCAACGAGGCCGAGCACGATGCCGCCGATGGGGCCGCCCCACGGAATATCGGAGACTGCCAGCGCGGCGGAAGTACCGATCATAGCGGCAATTTCAGGGGAGTTGTCCTGGTCCACCGACATAACCGTGTTGATGACCACCACGTCGTTCCTCAGATCTTTCGGGAACAGGGGGCGAATGGGGCGGTCAATGACGCGGGAGGTCAGGATCGCTTTTTCGGAAGGCTTGCCCTCTCTTTTGATGAATCCGCCGGGGATCTTGCCTACGGAGTAGAGCTTCTCCTCGTAGTCGACGCTGAGGGGGAAGAAATCGATCCCCTCTTTGGGCTCTTTGGAAGCGGTGGCGGTGGACAATACCACTGTGTCTCCGTAGCGGACGAGGCAGGCGCCGTTGGCCAGCTGGGCCATCTTTCCGAATTCGAGTGTGAGGGTCCTGCCGGCAAGCTGTGTTGTAAACGTTCTGAACATATCGTTCCTTTCCGAAGCCGGGGCGGTAGCATGTAGATTCTGCGCTCCGCGTTGTCCGTGGCCGGCCTGTTACGGGGCAATTTCCGCCTTGGGATCTATCCCCCGTTGTCCGCCTTCAGGCCGTCCGGCGCCCGAGCGTACAATCTACGCCCTACAGCCGCAACTTCTTTTAAAATATTTATTTACAAAAGCGAGACTCCGGTAGGGAGCCTCGCCATTGTGCCAAAAGATTACTTTCTCAGACCAAGTCTTTCGATCAGCGAACGGTAGCGCGCTACGTCGATCTTCTGAAGGTAAGAAAGGAGGCCGCGTCTGTGACCGACCATGATGAGCAGGCCGCGTCTGGAGTGGTGGTCCTTCTTATGGGACTCGAGGTGCTTGTTGAGCTCGTTGATGCGCTCGGTGAGCAGAGCGACCTGGACCTCGGGGGATCCGGTGTCGCCTTCCTTGAGGCCGTAGGTCTTGATGATTTCCTGTTTTCTTTCCTTTGTCATGATTTTTTCTCCTTGTTTTTTAATTCACCAGCATCCGGGAAGAGGTCGGAGAGTCCTGTATCCGGGAAGCGGCATACGGGGGAATGATATCACAACGCAAGGAACGGTGTCAACAGTATTTTTTTGAGGTATCCGGCAATTTTCCACAACGATGGCGGCATACGCCTTAAAAACACCTCCCGATCCTGCGACGGACAACGCAATTGGGATCGGAGGAGCGCCGCGACCCGTCGGCAAGCGGCGCGGCGCTGTCTCAAAGCCGGAAATGAGCGTGAAACGCCCACATTTTACCTCTTAACCCGGATTTCTGGGCGTTTTCGTAAAGGTGGCGCCGCCTCGAGGATTAAAATGAGCGAGAAACGCCCTGATTTTGCCTCTTAACCTGGATTTCTGGGCGTTTTCGTAAAGGTGGCGCCGCCTCAAAGCCGGAAACGAGCGTGAAACGCCCACATTTTACCTCTTAACCCGGATTTCTGGGCGTTTGAAAGAAGGTGGCGCTGCCTCAAAGCCGGAAACGAGCGTGAAACGCCCACATTTTACCTCTTAACCCGGATTTCTGGGCGTTTGAAAGAAAGTGGCGCTGCCTCAAAGCCGGAAATGAGCGCGAAACGCCTAACTTTTACCTCTTAACCCGGATTTCTGGGCGTTTGAAAGAAGGCCGCGCTACCTGTTGCCCAAAACGAGCGCGAAACGCCCGCGAACTCCGCTCTCTTCCGCTTTCCTCCGCTGCACGCACCTTCCTGCCAACGTTGACGGAACGAAAAAAGACCAGCGGCTTTGCTGCAAAAGAAAGCCGCCGGACTTTTACCTGACCGCCACGCCGTCATTGTCCCGCCCGAGAACCGGACCGGTCAACGCGTTGACGGCTGCCTGTCTGTTTCAGATCATTTCAGGATCTTGAATTTGCCAACCAGAGGAAGCTCCTTCGCCTTGCCGTTGACGGCGTTGATGATGCCGATGATGACGAGGACAAGGAAGCAGATGCCTACCAGGGAACCGAGGATTCCGAAGATCCATCCGATCTTGGGGATCGCGCCAAGGATACCTAAAACGATACTAATGATGAGTTCCGCGATGAAGAGCACCAGGCCCTGATTGCAGTGGAAGCGGGCGAATTTGGAATCTTTCGCCGCAAGCAGCGGGATAAGTACCAGGATGCCGATGTAGGCGAGTATCGCCATAACTTTGTTGCCCTCAATATCGGCAGGATCCATCTCTTCGGTATGATCAGCCGTATTGTTGAGATTCTTTAATTTCTCGTCAAAATCTGCCATTGTAAACCTCTCCTTTTGAAACGATTTTGGTTGAGATCTGTTATTTTTTCCCGCGGCGGAGCCGCAGGATATTATTTGCTGTAATTGTACTCCTTGTCGGGCGGAATGGCAAGAAATTTTCGTTATTTTTCGTTATTTTTCGTTAAAAAACCGCCGTGATCCGTCATTCCGTCGATCTCCTCACGCCTGTCCCTGCGTCAACTGCGGCCGCGCGGGCTCAGGCGCCGGTTTTTCCTCACAGCAACGGCCCCGGAGCAAGCTCAGGCGCCGGTTTTTCCTCACAGCAACGGCCCCGGAGCAAGCTCAGGCCCCGGTTTTTCCTCACAGCAACGGCCCCGGAGCAAGCTCAGGCGCCCACTTTCCCTCCGAGCAGCGACTTCAGCACCGGCAGCAGCGCCTTAAAGAAGAAATAGAAGCCCAGGTCGTTGGGATGGCAGCCGTCGACGCTTGCCGCCATCGTCACGTCTTCCTCATAAAGAGAAAAGCCGTTGATATAATAGACGTTATTGTCCCCCTCGCGAACCGCCCGGTCGTATGTCTCGCGGATGATCGCCGCGCGGCGGAGGTTGATATTGACCGCGTCCGGATTTATGTTCCGGCCGTCGGGCTTCGAAAGGAATAATATGGGCAGGTCCGGCTGCGCCTCCCTGACCGTTTTGTAAAGCGGATAATGGGTGCGTTCCAGGTGCTCCGGCGTGGGGGCGTTGTGGTCGTAATCGCACACGAAGGCCAGCAAGGGAAGCGACGCGATATACCGGACAATGGCGGTCTCCCCCAGCGCGCTGCCCGAAAAGCCCAGGTTCACTATATCCACGTCCAGCGCCCGGGACAACATCGCCTGATACGCCGTGCCGGGCCTCGAAGCGCATCCTCCCTGGGTGATGGACGACCCGTAAAACGCCACGGGCAATTTATATGAATACGTCCCGGGAGCCTCCGTCTTCGCCCCGGCCTGAAGTCCTACGTAAAGCTTGGAAACGTCGTTGTACAGCGGGAAATATATCACCAGGTCCTGCATGCCGCCGGGCGTGGGCAGCACGCTCTCGTACCCGTGAGGCGAAATAAAAGGCGGGATGAAAGTGCCCGCAAATTCCTGGACGCCGTTGCCGGAGGCGCCGCCGGAAATGCGGTACAGATCGAATCCGCTGACGCCCGTCACGGCCATATGCGGGAACTGGCACTGGCAATGCCACTCCGCGTGGATTGCAACGTAAGGCGAATCGGTGCGCAGCCTAAGCCTGATCCCCGCCGTGTTGGTGGCAAGATACGCCACCGCCTCGCTGGTTGCCGCTGCAACGTCTTCGGGCACCCTTCTAAACGGGCCGCTGCCGCAGTCTCCCGACGTACCGTAGACCCGGAAAATATCGCTGCCTGCGCCGAACCATTGTACGTCCGGCAGTTCCAGCGTTTCCGCCACTCTCAGATTGCTGTCGATATCGGAAATTTTCATACGTTCACCTTCCCTGTTTCCGGGCGCTTCAATCCGTCAGTGCCCCTATGTCCGCCGCGGTCCAATCCGCGCCCAGCTCCTTCAGCCGCCCGTCCGAAAACGTGCTGGTGATGCCCAGGCAGTACATTCCTCCCGCCTTTGCGGCGCGCACGCCGTTTTCCGCGTCTTCGCACACTATGCACTCAGAAGGATCAACTCCCAGCAACGACGCGGCCTTCAGGAAAATGTCAGGCGCAGGTTTGAGATTGACCACGTCGCCCGCCTTGACCACCGCTCCGAAATCGGAAGCGCGAAGGCCCGAAGCACGAATGTTGGCATTGACCTTGACCGCGTCGGCGGCGGAGGCAACGGCCAGCAGGTAGCCCTTTTCTCTCAATTTGCGCACCGTGGGGACAACCGCCGGAAACCTCACGATCTCCCTGTCCACGTCCCGGCAATATATCTCGTACACCCTGTCCTTCATCTCGTCGGAGTACACGCCCCCGTGGAGCCGGACAACGTTTCCGATGAAACTCTTTTCTCCGGTTCCCACGAAAGGCCTGAAATCTTCCGCCCTGGCCTCGATGCCGAACTCCCGGAGCCCTTCTATGGACGCCTTGTACATGGCCGGTTCGGAATCCACCAACACGCCGTCCATGTCGAATATTATCGCCCTGATCCTGCCCCGGACTTCGGGGCCGTCAAGAATCCCCATACGTTTTGCTCCCTGTTTTTGCCTTTTCAAACCGCTTCCGGAACGCTCCCGGAACGCTTTATCTGAATCCCACCACCACGGCGCCCATGGGACGGATGTCCGCCGGGAACTCGTAGGTGAGCCTCGAATCTTTTCCGCTGCCGGTTCGGCTGAAGCAGCCTCCGGCTTTGGTGAAAATGCCGTTGTCCGGATCCACCGCATGGACGCGGCTGTTTTCATTGACGCCGGTCCACCAGTCCGGGACGTCCAGTTTTATATTGCCCTTTACAGGCGAATCCGTGTAGTTCACGATGAGGAACGCCAGCCGGAAATAGCGCGTGTCGAAATACGACGAGATCACCAGGGGGTTCTCGCCGGCCGGAGCGGCTTCAAGCTCGCCAAATGGATAAATGCCTTCCTTACGGGCAAGTTCGGAGATCAGCTCGTTCACGGTATCTGCGGCAGATCCTTTGCCGCCCGGGTCCGTCACGGTGATGACTCCTGCGGCTTCGAGCTTTTCTTTTAATTTGATCGTTTCCGGCGTCAGATAATTCATATACGGCAATACGACCGCCCTGTAGCAATTGTCAGCGTGATACACGCCCCTGCTCTCGATGTGCGTCCTTTCCAGCAGCGTGCGTACGTCAACGCATTCGTACCCCACTCCGGAGAGCAGCAGCGCTCTGTTCAGCTCCTGCCATGACCGCTCCAGCCGCTTTTCGTCTTCGGCGTGCTCGCGCGCCCACAGCTGGGAATCGGACCCGAAAGAGGAGGCGAAGGCCGCTTCGACAGGATACAGCAAAAGCACCCTGTTCGCCATATGGGAGACAGCTGCGGAAACTTCCGGCTCCAGAAGGCGGCAGATATTGGCGGTAAAATCGCAAAAGTCCTTGAATTCCTGCTCCGAGACCAGGGTGTCGCTGTAATAGGAGGGGAACGCCGTCACGCCCAGCGCCCTCTGGAGCGCCACCGCGCCTTTCATTTCAGCAAGGCCGTATTTGCCGCCCTGCATATGGCCGGAGACCTCCGACATCACCTCGTCTCTGCCGTGCCATATGGCGGAAGAGGAAACGAGTTTAGGCGTGGGAGCCTGGCGCAGCACGCCTTCGGGGATCGTTGTCAGCATATCGATGCCTGGAACGCCCATATGAGAGACGAAGCGGAAGATATTGCCCTCGAAAAGCGGATGGTGAAGTATCTCTTCTTCCAGGAGCACGTGGCCGGAAAAATTGGTGCCGTTGGCGTCGCACCAGCCTCCCAGCTGAGTGAAAAACGCCTCTTCGTACATCTCGGAAGTGGTGGAATAAAATTTAAAACGGGTGTCCCTGTTTTCGTCCGTGGGAGGCCCGAAAAGATCGTCTAATAAAGGAAGAAGCTCATTGCCCCATTTTGCTTCGAACCTGCCGGGAAGCCTGTCGTCCCAGACCACCAGAGGCAGCAGCGGGAGCGTGTCGTCGAATTCGTCCCGGACTCTTCCGGGGTACAGGCCCGCGTTCAGATAAGCGGCCATTATAGAGGGCTCGTCGGTGAATATGGCCTCTATATCATCAAAAAGATTACCCAGCTCCCGGCGGTATGCTTCGTAGGTGTTTTCGATGAACGCCCTTACGGCGTCAGGATCCAGCACGTTGATATATCTGCGGGATTCGTGCACGTTGTGCTCCGCGTGGGTGCCTTCGTAAAGGCGCTTTATCGCGTAAGCCCTGGCAACGCCGTCTTCCCCGGCATTGACCGCGACGGGTTCTCCAGGCGCCGCTTCGGGCCGCACAAATTTTTCGTGCCCCCTGGGAAGCTCTATCCGCACGCTCTCCCCGGGCAACCCTTCGCAGGTGACCTGCACCAGCGCTTTTGCCTCGTATTCAGGATGATCCCGGAGCGTGATGCCTCCGGCGCCGCCGCTGGGATAGCCGTGCTCGTCGTAGAGCCACAGCCTGAAGCCCATGCTCTTGGCCTTTTTTAACGTATATCTCAGCGTCTCCCAGTTTTCGGGGCTCTCAAGGTACCGGTCGAAATCGACGTTGGTGACGATCCCGCCGTATCCCAGCCTGTACAGCCGCTCCAGCGTCCGGTCGACGGTCTCCTGCCTCTTTTCGGGACCGTCGTTTCTGCCGTATCCGAAGCCGTGTATCAGCTTCAGAGGCCTGCCGTTCATCTCATATGGTATAATCGCTTTTTTCATTCAGGGACCTCAGATCTCCACGCGATGCTCTATTGCCGCGCCCAGCGTCACGTCGTCCGCGTACTCCAGGTCGCCTCCCACGGGAAGGCCCCGGGCGATGCGGGTGGCGGTCACGCCGAGGGGTTTGACCAGCCGGGCGATGTACATTGCCGTCGCCTCCCCTTCCACGTCGGAGTTGGTGGCAACGATCACTTCTTTAACCGTTCCGTCCAGCCTTGCCAGAAGCTCCTTGATGCGTATGTCGTCGGGGCCAACGCCGCTCATGGGCGATATCTTTCCGTGGAGCACGTGGTATGTGCCGTTGAACTCCCTCGACCGCTCGATGGCCTGCACGTCCTTGGGGTCCTGGACCACGCAGATGATGCTTTTGTTGCGGGAGGCGTTGCCGCATATGTCGCAGACGTCCTTGTCGGACATATTCTGGCAGACAGTGCAGAATTTCAGCTGTTTTCTGGCGTCGTATATGGCCTGGGCGAAGTCTTTAACTTCTTCTTCGCTCTTGCGCATAAGATAGAACGCCATGCGCTCGGCGCTTTTGTGTCCCACGCCGGGCAGGGATTCGAATTTTTCGATCAATTTTGTTACAGACGCACCGTAAACGCTCATCGCAGCACCCTGCCGCCCCTATCGCGGCATCAGAAAGGAAGTCCCTGTGTGTACTTGCCCATCTTCTCCTGATTCGCTTCGTCGATCTTCTCGCCGCAATCGTTGAGGGCGGTCAATATAAGATCTTCCAGCATTTCCACGTCGTCCGGGTCAACCACTTCGGGCTTGATCTCGATTGCCGTGACTTTATGTGCGCCGGTCATGGTCACTTTCACCATTCCGCCGCCGGAGGTTCCTTCGAACTCCGTTTCCGAAAGTTCAGCCTGCTCCTTTTCCATCTCGCGCTGAAGCTGCTGGGCCTGCTGCATCATTTTCTGCATATTGTTGCCGCCGCTGCCGCTCCTCTGACCGAATCCGCCTCTGAAACCTTTAGACATATGAACAACCTCCGTGAAATCGTTAAATATTATCGACGCGTATTATTATAGCGTAAAACCGCGCAAATTGAAATGCTTTTTACCGGTGATCCTCTTTGCCTTCGCCCTTGTCCGCCCCGGTTCCGGACCCGGCAGCATTGCCCCCCGCCGCCTCTTCGATGCTTATGTTCCTGTTATGGTAGATGGGCTTCCACTCCACCTTCATAAAGAGGGCAATGATCATCGACCACTTGCCGATGACCTCGAAAAGCGGGAACATAAATATGTGCCACAGATGGCGGTACCAGGGCAATTTCGGTATGTGCTTGTGCTCTATAATGACGACGTACGCCGCCATTGCCATACCCGTGCCCCAGGAGGTCAGAAAGTTGATGCCGATGCCTCCCAGTACGCCCCATACCGGGCCCCAGGCGAATCCCGCCAGCACTATGATGACGATCCGCAATATGAACACCAGAAGCTTTCTGAAAATGGAAAAAAGCTCCCGGGGAAACACGGTCAGCAGCATATCGTAATTGCAATAATTCTTGACGGAGAAGGGTCGCCGGAAGACGTTCAGGAAAAGCTTGCCGCCGGTCTCGAAAAAGGCCTGGATGTGTCCCTTGGCCCAGCGGATCCTCTGGCGCAGCACCTGCCTGAGCACCGTAGGCTGTTCGTCGTAAAATTCTGCGTCGTTCTGGTAGGTTATCCTGAATCCGTCGCTTACCGCGTCCGCGCTGAAGGCCCTGTCCTCGGTAAGGGAGGTGTAGGTCCAGCCGCGCTTTTCGATGGCCTCGGCGGCGAACAGGAAGCCGGTGCCCTGGAGGCGCGTGGTGAGTTTCAGCACGGAGATGCCCCTGTTGGTGTTGCGGATCGTGCGCATCCAGTGGATGGCGTAGGAAGAAGAAATGCAGTTGTCGTCGTAATTTTTGGTGTTGCGGTATGAGGTGATGATCTTCTCCCCGGCGTCGAAGGCGTCGTTCATGCGGGAGATGTAATCGGAGCGCAGGAGATTGTCCGCGTCGAACAGGAAATAACCCTCGAAGGCGTCCCGGCCGTAGTCTCTGTATATGTTTTCCAGCAGGAACTGGAGCGCGTAGCCTTTCGTGCGGTGGTCCGGGTCCGTGCGCTCGTAGCAGATCGCGCCACTTTCCCTGGCGATCCGGGCCGTATCGTCGGTGCAGTTGTCCGCCACCACGAACACGGGCACTTTTTCCGGATAATCCTGCTTCCTAATGCTGTCCAAGAGGCTGCCGATCACCGCGGATTCGTTCCGGGCGGCGATCAGTATGGCGTATTTATGCAGGTTTTTCGCAGGGGGAAATTTGCGTGTCTTGAAAAAGCCCACGATCATATACAGGGCTTTGGGCAGGTACAGTACCGTCACCACCGTGGATATGACGCTCAACACTTTTATTATCACGGACAACGTCTGGGACATCCTTTTTCTCCTCCGCCGCTCAGCCCAGCCGGAACAGGAATTCGTCTCCGTCAACGCAGCCGCTCTTGCCGAACGTGCTGCCGTCGGGGAACTTTACGTCGATAGAAAACCGTTTCGCCGCGCCAGATTCAGGTTCCTGTTCCGCTGCAGCCTCCCTGCGAAGGGAGATGCGGACAAGGCCGTATGGCGTGGGAACGGCGCCTTCGGCCCATTCGGTACCGTATGTGAACAGATGGGGACGGATCCGAAGCTTTTTGTAGCCGTCTTCCGCCGGGAAGGCGCCCAGCACCAGGGCGGAAAGTTCGTAGGCGGGCGCGGAGCTCCAGCCGTGGCATTCGCTGCGGGGGCTGTCGGGATTCTCGCACCAGGTGGTGCAGTGGTTGTCCAGCATCCGCTGCCAGCCGGCAAGGAGTTTCGGAGCGTATTTGTCGTAAACGCCTGCTTTTTCGATCGCCCGGAACAGGAAAAATCCCATAGAGAAGCTGCATCTGGCCATATCCGGGCGGTCTTCCAGCGTGCGTTCCATCAGTTTTCTTGCATCTTCGCCGGTGACCACGTCAGCCAGCACGGCCCAGAGCGCGGTGTGTTCGCTGAATTCTCTTCTGGACGGCGTGTTGCGGAACAGACCGGCTTCGGCGTCGTAGCATCTTTCGCGGATGACGGCTGCCATCTCTTCGGCTCTGCTCCTGTATTCGGCGGCTCTGGCGGAGCGGCCGCAGTATTCGGCGATCTCGGCGGCGTTTCTGAGGGCGGCGGTGAACATCATTGACGATACCGTGAGCGGTTCGCCTTCGAGGCCTCCGGGGGTGATGCCGACGGGCCAGCCGGGGACCCAGTCAACGAAGTTCCAGTAGGGATTGGCGCCTGCCAGGCCGTAATTGTCCCGGTCCCTGAATATCTCGAAGGCCTCCAGAGCCTTGTCCACGGTGCCGAGGAAAGAAGAGACCTGCCGGACCGTTGCCGCAGTGGCCGGTGCGTATCTAACGTATTCGCGCAGCATTATCACCCAGAACAGCGTGAAATTAGGGATGATCTGGGTCATCGTGGAAGGATAGTTGGCCTGCAGCATGCCGTTGAATATCTGTGATCTGGCCAGGTCGGTGACGCCTTTTAATGGGAGCCTGGGGTCGGAGATCATGCGCTGGGTGAACAGCATTTCGAGGCAGCTGTCCATGTCGTATTCCTGCTGCTCATAATAGGGGCAGTCGACGTATATCTCGTGGGCGCAGCATTTGACGGTGTTCACGCTGACCTTCCACATCTCTTCAAAGCGGTCGTCGGAGCTCCTGAAGTAACCTTCCTGAGGGAACGGGTAGAAGCAGGGCCGGTAGCTGAACCGGTCAACGCTTATCTCTCCCCCGCTGACGTCCAGCCGTACGAATCTGAAGGCCTTGTACCAGAAAGGCGTAAATTCCGCCGCGCCGCTTTCGGGTATATGGACAACGTCGTACACCACTCTGTCGCCGCTGAACACCGCCTCCGGATCGGTATATACCGCGTCCCTGAGGCCTTTATAGAGCTCCCCTTTTTCGTTGCGGACAAGGTAGCTCTCGCTGTATGTGAGCTTTACCGTTGCCCCGGGCGTGCCTCTCAGCTTAAGCGTGGGCAATGCCGTGGTGTACACTCCCGCGTCGTATTCTTCGAAATTCTCGCCTTTCCGGGCAAGCGCAAATTCTTTTTCTTCGCCGTATTCCAGCTGGGGCACCGGCCTTTCTTCCAGCGGATATGCGTCCGCCAGGCCGAAAATGTTGTAGCCTCCCGGCGAAGGCGTTTCGAACCGCTGTATCGCCTCCGGCTCAAGCTTCGGGTCTCCCCAATGCTCTTCTCCCGGGGCAACGGAAATGTGTATCCCGGGGAAATGGCGGAAAGTAACGCTGTCGTCCCTCATACAGGTCCAGCTGTCGTCGGACCCGAAATCATATTTCCCGGTATTTCCCGGACTCTCCTGACAGTCGAGAACGTAATTTATCTCGCCTTCGAGCCACATCGCGGGCCGAGATCTTTTATATATGGAGATAAACGAATTTTCTTCCAGATGCAGGACCTTCAGGCAGAACTCGTTTTTTCCGCGCCGGAGCAGCGGCAATATCTCTTTTTCGGTGTAAGTCTCGTAATACCTGGAATATTCCGAGCCCTGGCAAGGTCCCTCTCCCGCGAATGCGCCGTTTACGTACAGGCGGTAGCGTGAATCTGCGCAGACCTTGATGCAGACCGACCGGACGGACAACGGCTCGAAGTCCAGCTCGATCTCTTTTTTGAAATAGTAAAAATGTGTGTCAACCGGTTTTGATACGGTGCGGATCCAATGACTCATACGCGGCAATCTCCTTTGCGGGTTCTGTCTGTTTCCTTTGCGGATTCGGTCTGGGTGAATTATAGCACAGGACTTCAGGAAAAACAAAATGAACGGCAGTCACGATTTTGTCCGTCATGGACAATGCTGCCCGACGGTTAAGTATGAAACGGATGCCACGGAAACCTGTCCACCGTTCCGCTCTTGAAATCGTTCCGCTTTTTCTATAAAATACGCCGTAGCCGCGGCGGAGCAGCCATTGCCCGAAAACGCGCCGGAAGAAGGTGACCTCGTTGACCAGATTTGTGTTTTTGTTCGTGTTTAATTTGCACTGGGTTTTTATACTCTATTTCAGCATAAAAAAGACGGCGAAACCGGGAGTCCCGCTGGAAAAGAGGTACTCGGCGGCAAGGCGGGCGGCGTTCGTTATAAGTAAAAAATCGAGGATCACGCTGAAATCGAGCGGGATGGAGAGATTGCCCGAGAAAGACGGGTTCGTGCTGTTCGCCAACCATCAGGGGCGGTACGACGGGATAGGAATCCTGGCGTCCTCAGACAGGCCATTGTCCTTCGCGCCGGACGCGAAGCGGGAGAACGTGTTCCCAATAAACAGCGTTTTCAAGGCGCTTGACGCGAAACCCATCGACAAGACCAACAGGCGCGCGGCGCTTAAGGCCATCAGCGAGATCGAGACCGCAGTGACGGAAGGGCGCAATTATATCATTTTCCCGGAAGGGATCTACGACGATTCTAAGCGCAATTCTCTGTACAAATTTCACTCTGGCTGCATGCGGATCCCGCTTAACACCGGCTGCCCCATCGTGCCGGTCTGCCTGTACGACACGTACAAGCCGTTCAACGCCAAAGGGCTCCGGCGCGTCACCTGCGCGATCGAATATCTTGACCCCATTTATTATGAAGAATATCGCGGGCTGAAGCCCAAAGAGGTGGCCGAGCTGGTCAAAAGCCGGATCTCGGAGGCGCTGGAGCGGCTGTCCGCAGGGTGATCTTTAATTATAGTACGCCAAATCCCACACTATATTCCGCGTCCCAGTTCGAACGCCTTTTTGTTCACGTCCAGCAGTTTCGGCGGGACCACGCTTAAAAGGGCCTCGTTCCAGACCTCGGCGGGGATCTCGGGTATTGCCGCGGACAACACGCCCAGGAGCACCACGTTGACGCATTTCACGCTGCCGCATTTTTCGGCGGCGGACAACGCGTCCAGCGCCGTGACCCGGAAATTGCCGCCTTTCAGGCGCTCGGGCACGTTTTCCGGATAAGTTGCCGTTCCGGACACCACGGGCATAGGCAATATCTCCTGCGTATTCATTATCACCAGGCCGCCGGGCTTCAGATAATCCAGCGCCCGCAGCGCCTCCACGCTCTCGAAGGACAATATCACGTCGGCCATGCCCCGGTCGATTATGGGAGAAGCGATGTTCTTGCCGATGCGCACGCAGGTCTCCACGCTGCCGCCGCGCTGGGACATGCCGTGCACCTCGGAGACCTTCACGTCCTTGCCCAGCCTGAGGGCAACGTCGCCTAAAAACCTTGACGCCAGCAGCGTTCCCTGGCCTCCGACGCCGATTATCAGAATGTTAAGATCGTCGATATTCATCACTCTGCCTCCTTCCGGATGGCGCCGAAAGCGCACATCTGCGAACAGAATTCACAGCCTGCGCACAATGAGCGGTCGATGCGCATGCCGCTTTCGCCCTTTATGATGGCCGGGCAGCCCACGCGCATGCAGGCACCGCATTTACGGCATTTTTCCGTGTCGATAAACACAGGCGCCCCGTATTTTACGCCTTTCAGCAACGCGCAGGGCCTCTGTGCGATAATGACGGAGGGCTCCGGCGCGGCGATCTCTTCCTGCACCGCTTTGCGGAACTTCTTAAGGTCGAAGGGGTCTTCCACCCGCACGCGGTTCACGCCCACGGACTTGCACAGAAGCGTCAGGTCAACGGGATACGTGTCCTCCATGCGGATCGTCTTGCCAGTGGTGGGATTCTGCTGATGGCCCGTCATGCCGGTGATGGAGTTGTCAAGAATGATGACGGTGGATGCGCCTTTGTTGTAAACGATATTGACCAGGCCCGTTATGCCGGAGTGCATAAAGGTGGAGTCGCCGATGACCGCCACGGTGCCCGGAACGTTGTCCTCTCCGTCGGAAGTTCCTGCGCCCGCGCCTTCCGCTGCCGCCGCTTCCGCTCTCGCAGCCGCTTCGGCCTTTTCCATGCCGTGGGACATGCCTATCGAAGCGCCCATGCAGATGCAGGCGTCCATAGCCTTATAAGGGGCCGCGGCGCCTAAAGTGTAGCAGCCGATGTCGCCGGTGACCCTGAGCTTCAGCTGGGAAAGCGTATAGAACACGCCTCTGTGAGGACAGCCGGGGCAGAGCGTAGGAGGCCTCATGGGCGCGTCATCGGGGCTGAGCCCGGACTCTTCGCCGGTTTTCGCTGCGGGAGTGACTGTGCCGTAATATGCCTGCCTGATCTTCTCGGTGCCAAGTTCCCCCAGAGGAGTGAAATATTTCTTGCCCTCCACGCCGGTGATGCCCAGCTGCCTGACGAAATTCTCGATATACGGTTCCAGTTCTTCCACTACCAGCAGTTCTTCCACGGTTGCCGCGAAGTCTCTGATGGCCTTTTCCGGAAGCGGATATATCATGCCCAGTTTCAGCACGGAAGCCTCGGGGAACACTTCTTTTACGTACTGGTAGCAGATGCCGGAGGTGATTATGCCCAGCTTCCGGCCGGGATTCTCCAGCCGCGTCCATTCGTTGGCCGTTTCCGTGAGGATCCGGTCGCGCTCCTTGACGACGGCCTGGCGCTTTTTTGCCATTCCGGGCATCATTACGTACTTCTGTATGTCTTTTTTATAGGGTTTTTTCGGTACGGGCGTTCTTTCTCCCGCTTCTACCGGGCTCCTGGAGTGAGACACGCGGGTGGTCAATCTCAATATGACGGGCGTATCGTATTTTTCGCTGAGCTCGAAGGCCTTTTTAGCGTATTCCAGGCACTCTGCGCTGTCGGAGGGTTCCAGCATGGGAACGTGGGCGGACAACGCGTAGAACCGTGAATCCTGGTCGTTCTGTGAGCTGAACAGGCCGGGATCGTCGGCAACCGCGAATACCAGACCTCCGTTGACGCCTGCGTAGGATGACGTAAACAGCGGGTCTGCCGCCACGTTGAGCCCCACGTGCTTCATACAGCACATTGCCCGTCCGCCTCCGATGGCAGCTCCTATGGCCACTTCGGCGCTGACTTTTTCGTTGGGCGACCATTCGCAATACACGCCGCTCATTTTTGCCAGCGTTTCAGTGATCTCGGTGCTGGGCGTGCCCGGATAGGACGACACCACGTGCACTCCCGCTTCCCAGGCGCCCTGGGCAACGGCTTCGTTTCCCAATAACAGTTTTAGCATATACTACCTCCGGAACAGCTCGGCGCAGGAACGCCGGCGAAAGTAAGGTCTATTTCGGTCGGAGCTGCGGCGCAAGCGTCAGGCTCCCGGCGCGAACGCGTCACAGATCTTCCAGCGAGTGCGTGACTTTGGTAACAGCGCGCTCCTCGTAGCAGGCGAAGCATTTGTCCACGTAATCCCTGTCCATCCGCGGCGTGATAAGGCTTACCAGCGGCACGATAACGAGGGTACCGACCATTGCCAGGGCGCCTGCCACCGTTCCGTCCGTGAATTTGAATATGAGGTTCGAGACCACCAGTCCCACGCCTCCGATGAAACTGACCCAGACCGCCGCCTTCGTGACCCGTTTGCTGAACAGGCCGTACATGAAAGGCGCCAGGAACGCGCCTGCAAGAGCGCCCCAGGAGATGGCCATCAGGTTGGAGATGAGAGAACCTTTGTCCATGGCCAGCACCACGGAAAGCACGATAAAGAAGGCGCAAAGTATGCGGATGGTCCACATCTGTTTTTTCTCGCTCATCTTCGGGGCAATGAACCCTTTGATCAGGTCCAGCGTAACGGTGGAAGACGAAGAGATGACCAGCGAAGAGAGCGTGGACATTGACGCGGACAACACCAGGACAACGATTATTCCGATCATCAGGTCGGAAAGGGCGCCGGACAACATAGTGGGAACGATGCTGTCAAAGCCGGTGACCGGATTGCCCGTTGCCGCGTCCGCCTCTACGTACAGCCGCCCGAAGCCGCCCATAAAGTATGAGCCGCCTGCGACTACCACGGCAAACAGCGTGGATATGATCGTGCCTTTTCTGATGGCCTTCTCGTCGCTTATGGAGTAGAACTTGTGCACCATCTGAGGAAGGCCCCAGGTGCCCAGGCTGGTCAATATCATGACCGCGATCAGGCCCAGAGGATCCGGCCCGAAGAAGGACACGAAAGCGCCGTTCAGCGTGCCTCCGGAAGTCTCCGCGATCTGAGTGGAAAGCTTCGCCAGGGCCGCGGTGAATCCGCCCTGCCCCGCCAGCACTTTATAGACCACGATGCCTATGCCGATGAGCATCACGATGCCCTGTATGAAATCGTTGAGCGCCGCGGCAACGTATCCGCCGAGTATGACGTACACCGCGGTCAATACCGCCATGGCAATTATGCAGTATTCGAATTTGATGTTGAACGCCATCTCGAATATGCCGGAAAGGCCTTTATAGATTGACGCGGAATAGGGCACGAGGAATACGAAAATGATTATGGCGGCCGTGAGCTTCAGGGCCTTGCTGCCGTAGCGTTTTTCAAAAAACTCCGGCATGGTGGATGTTTCCAGGTGCTTCGTCATGATCCTGGTCCTGCGGCCCAAAACGAGCCAGGCCAGGCAGCTGCCGATGAGGGCGTTGGCCAGGCCGATCCAGGTGGCGGAAACGCCGAAGCTCCAGCCGAACTTGCCGGCGTAGCCTACGAAAATAACTGCTGAGAAATAAGAGGTGCCGAAGGCGAACGCGGAAAACCAGGGGCCTACGTTTCTGCCGCCCAGTACGAAATCTCCTACGCCCCGCACTTTTTTACTGCTGACGATGCCGATGATCACCGTCACCGCCGCAAATACCAGAATACAGGCAATCTTTACTACCATACTACCGTCCTCCCGTTCTGTGATTGCAATGGTTCTGAGTCACTGACGTGCTTTTGTGATAAATACTCCGGAGTTCGGGCGCCGGATGACAGGCCTCCGTTCCGAGGTATCCCGGATTATATCACCGGGGAGGCGGGGAAGTCAAACAGCATGGCAAAAAACGAAGGCCCCGGTGGTCTGCCGGGGCCGGATCTGCTGATTTTTACGTCGTTTTGACGTTGTTTCGAGGCGTTTTACGGCTTTTTTGTGATCTGCGAACTGCGCGGATCCTCCGGACGGTGCGGGAGGCGTCACAGCGTCACAGGGCTCCCGCGTAGACGTTGTCCCGGATCGCCACCACGTTCCTCCAGAAGCTGTCGATGACGACGGTCTCCTGGGTCCTCTTCAGGTAGGCGTTGTGCCAGGTGCCGGATCTGGGCAGGCTCAGCTCGTGGACCGAATATTGAGCGTACTCGGGCGCCTTGTAGATCAGGGACCTGATCTCGTTTTTGGGAATGTTGGTAGTGACGAGCGGCAGGAGCACGTCCATCGTTGACAACAGCTGCGTGACGCTCTGGTTCTTGAACTTTTTGATGAGGGCGGAGACCACGTTTCTGTGCCGCTGGGTCCTGCCCCAGTCGTCGCCCTCCAGGTGCCTCTCCCTGGCGTACGCAAGCGCCTGTTTGCCGTTCAGCGTGTAGGTGCCCGGTTCTTTTATGCCGCGCACGGTGCCCTTCTCCGCCTCTTCTTTGGTGATGGTGATGTCAACGCCTCCCACGGCGTCGATCACTTTCGTGAAGCTGTCGAAGTTGATTATGCAATAGTTGGGCGCCACCACCAGGAAGTCTTCCTGCAGCGTCCTCTGGAGCAGCCGGGCACCTCCGTACGCGTATGCGCTGTTGATCTTTCTGTGCCCGACGCCGGGGATCTCCACGTAACTGTCCCGGTGGAAGGACGTGAGCCAGATCTTTTTGGTTGCCGAATTGAAAGAGACAAGCAGGATGACGTCGGAATTGCCCCGGAACGTGTCAACGTCCCTTGTGTCGGTGCCGATCACCAGAATGTTGTACACTTTGTCGCTCATAAGAAGATCCGCCTCGTCGTCAACGTCGGAGGTGGGTATGGGCGTGGGCGTCGGCGTGGCCGTGGGTACCGCGGTGGGCGTGTATCCCGCCGGAACTTCGGTGCCTGGCACGTCTCCGGTGGCTTCGGGGGTGGCGGTGGGATCCGGCTCGTCGGTCTCGTCGTACCAGGGATCGAGCTCTGGGGGCAGCGTGTCGATGGGGATCGGCGCCGTGTCGAAGGGGTCGTATGGGTCGTGGGTGTAGTTGATCTTGTCGATGTACCGGTCAACGGTGCAATTTACGAAGATGAAGGCGCCGGCGGCAATGACGATGATGACGATCACGGCGATGAGGGCAATTTTAGCGCCCAGGGGCAGCTTTTTCTTTTTGGGCTGCGCGGGATCGTTGGGATCGACGGTATTATCGGCCGGGCCAATGCCGTCGCCGTCGGAGTTTGCGTAACTGCCGTCAACGCCGTTGCCGGACCCCCTGCTCCCCTCTTCAGGGCGCGCGGACCCGAAGCCGGACTCCTGCCCGTCAAACTTTCTGATCTCTACGTCGTTGTCGTCGTCAAAACTGCCGTTCATATCTCGTTGTCCGCCGCGCCCGCCTGCGTTTTCGCCGATGGGCCGCGCGATTTATTGTCCCGCCGTACGCCTGAAAAAGACGCCCGCGGACTCACGAATCTTAGCATAACCGGTCACAAAACACAATAGAACCAGATCCTGCCGCTGCGTTTCGGGAGCGTCTCCTCGAAGCCGCCCGAGCGGAAATTCTCGCCGGACATGGTCCAGACCTGATTGGAGACCGGGTCGTAGAACCGGTAGATCCTGTGGAGATTTTCCTCCGGAACGAAGCCGAAAAGCGTCGTCCGGCCATCCTCGACGGCAATATTACGTATCACCTGGACGAAACCGTCCCGGCGCTCCGGATCGTAGAACTGCATGGCATACCAGTCGGCGGGGCTGGCGTTGGTCTCGGTCAACGGGTAGTAATCGGCGCGGAGCATGATCTCGGCCGCTTTTCGCCAGATGGGATGGAACGCGCGGCCGATCTCGAACCGCTCCTCCGGGTCGTTCCACTCTATCATCGAGGTGACGGAGGGCGTGAGGGCGTTCTGGTACGCGAACTCGTCAACGGGCATATTGCCGCCGTAGGTGCCGTCTGGCCTGTCCCAGCTCATATTGTGGGCGCGGAAATATGGTATCCACTCGAACATCTGGCGGTGCTGCTTCTGTTTGGTGGGATGGTGGCCGTAGCCGATGTCGGTGTAGTGGAGGGGCACGGCGCGCTTCATGGTTTCTATGTCGTTGCGGCGGCCGCCGGAGGAGCAGGAGTCGATCCAGAGCCCGGGGTTGCGCCTGAGCAGCTCGTCCCAGAATGCATAATAGCCCTGGATATGCAGGTTTTCGTGAATGCCCTGCCTGTTGTCCGCCTCGCCGCGGGCCCAGTAGCTCGCAGGCGCGAAGTTGAAATCCTGGCGGTAGACATTGACCCCGGCCTCTTTGATGACGTTGTCCACACGGTCGGTGATCCACCTGCGGGCGGCGGGATCGCCCAGAAACAGGAGTGCGTTGTCGTCCTCGGGGGCACCGAAGATCAGATATTCGGGGTGGTCGTTCCAAAGCTCCGTGTTACGGTAGACGCGCTCCGGCTCGAACCAGAGCAGCAGGTCGATGCCGTTTGCCTTGCATATTTCTCCGACCTTATGCATGCCGTCGGGGAAATGATCCGGGTTCGGGAACCAGTTGCCGGTGCCCGTGGGCCAGTTGTTGTTGCAGGGGTACCAGCCTGCGTCGATCCACCAGATGTCCGGTTTGAGGCGGCGGTCAATATACGTCTGTATCGCTTTTAGCTGGTTTTCTTCGGTGACGCCGCAAAATTCGGGCAATCCATCTATCATGAACGTGTGGAGCACCAGCTTGGGCTGAAGGGGTCTGCCGTCCTGCCTGGGCAGCACGTGGTCGATGTACCAGCTGCGCCAGAGGTTGCGGGCAGCGTCCTGGTCGCATCCGGCCGAACGCAAGTCTGTCCCCCGTTCGCGGCAGTCGGAAGCGGTCTGGAGCACCAGCAGCGGGGTGCGCACCGTCTCACCGGGTTCGAGGTAGGTGTTGAAACGCTTCTGAGACGCAGCGATCTTGACGGTCCCGCCGCTCTCGGAGGCGGTCAGCTGCCAGGTCCCGGTCCAGCCCACGGCGATATTGACGTCGTACCCGTCCAGGATCAGCCGCATGTACGGGAATGCGCCGTTGCAGGAGGTCCCGTCTCCCGAGGGCGCGATGCAGAGGGGCTCGGGGCACAGCGCGTCAACGAACCAGGAGTAGCCCTGATCGGTGACGTTGTCGCCGTTGCCGTGGAGAAGTTTCGCGTTATTTTTCCCGTCCCGCGGCTCCGGAGCCTCCTCGTTGAATGGCGTCAACGGAAATTCCGCTTCTGCCTGCCAGCCGGTTATCACCGCCGAATTCGCGGAGTCCGTGTTCGTCATAGACATGACCCATTCGGTCACGGGATAATCGATATATTCTTTGCATTCGGCCCTGAGCTCCAGGCCCGCGGGCGTCCTGCCGGTGATCACCGAGAAGATGATGTTGGCGTCGATCTTACGCGTTTCCGCTTTGGGCGAAAATTCCGCGGGGATGCCATTATAGGCAACTCCGTCGAGCTTGTAGCTGAAGGGGACGATGCCGCTTTCGGTGAAGCGGGGCAGATATTTTCCGAGGGCAAGATCTGTTTTTGACGGTTTCATAACAACAACTCCTGATTTCCTTTTGTTCGCCGGCATTGCCGGACTTTTCCCGGAATTTCCCGGGTTTTTCCGTAATTTTCCGGAATTTACGCGGCGTTTTTCGAAATTTACGGTTATTTCCCGACGCCGTGTAATATTTCCCGGGAAATATATTACCGTTTAAAAAGCGTTTATTTCAGCAACAGATACGATCCGTAGATATTCAGCCACATGCCGAATACCACCAGGACCGCTCCCAGCAAAACGAGGGCGCCACGGGCCATAAGGGCGAATTTAGACGTTTTGTCCGGGCCGTAACATTTCACTTTGCGGAAGAAGGGTTTGACGGAATATCCGATGAGAAGCAGCGCTGCGGGAACGATGTCCACAGTGTAGCGCATGCCGAACTGCCATCCGCCGGCGGTGCGGTGCATCATAAGGAGGAAGAGTTCGATCGCCCCGCATACCGTCAAAATAATAACTTCCACTACGGGAGTGTCGCGGAAGACGGAGAATTTCCTTGCCGTTTCCACCGTGTCCGGAAGTGCGATCGCCTCTCCGACGGCATTGCCGGGACCGCCTCCCTTTTTGCGGAGGTCAATGAATCTCAGTATGGCGTAGGCGGCGAACAGCAGCAGCGCCAGTCCGGCCAGAATGAATATCACGTTTGAAACGTAGAACGTAAATCCGTACTGGGAAAATTCCAGTTTTCCGTTGTTGTACGTGGGAAAAGTCTTGAAATACGGGGAAATATTGCCCTTCACGTTTTCCAGAGCGAATTTGCTGTATTCGGTGCGCATGAATTCAGGCAGGTAGTTGTGGCCGAATTCCAGGATATTGCCGAAGCGGATGTAGTTGTACCACATATAGGCCCCGCCGATGAGCGCCGGAGCCACGTAATATTTCCACGTTTTTAAGATCTTGAAATCGTATTTTTTCGCGGCAACGTATGCCAGCAGCACGAAGTAGATTATCTGGAAAGGCCTGCAGCCCACGGCCAGGGCAAGGAACGCGAAGGCCAGGTACATGCCTATCTTCCGCTCGCTCAGCATGGTGTAAAACGCGGCCAGCGTCAACAGCATACTCAGCGTCTGGGCGGCGAACCAGGGGCCTCCGGCGTATTTGTCGGCCGCCAGGAAGAAGGCTCCGGAGGCTGCGCAGGATAGCAACCCTCCTGCCAGCGAGGCGATGCAGCCGTATTTGAGCCGCCTGCCTATTAAGATGGCAAGGGCGAAGGAACCCACCACGTACAATATGGTCATGAAATTGTCCGGCGTCTGGCGGCCGAAAATGAAGCTGAGCAACAGCATGGGGACAGAGGGCGTGGGCGGGAAACTGACGTAATATTCGTTGCCCTCAACGTGCTGGATCGGGGCGTTCACGTCTCCGAAGGTCTCCCGGTACGCCATATAGTCGTCCTTGTCGTGGGTCGCCAGCCACTCCCGGTTGATGATCGCCAGCTCCAGGTGCGGATAGTTCTGGTCAAGTTTGGCCTCGCCTCTGCGCCATGCCAGCGCCTGCAGCGTGTAGCTGTCGAAGGAACCGTGCTTTTTATAGGCGTCGGAGCCTGCCTTGCCGTAAGTGGCGAAGATGAGGACAAGGAACAGCAGGCTGCTGATGGTGGCCAGCAGGGCGGTCTTGGCGTTTTCGGACAGTTTCAACCGGGAACGTTCGGAATTGCCGGATCTTAAATAATTTTGCGGGTTCTTCATTTACGTTTTCCCTCTTTTCAGCATCGCCCGGAACAGTTCCAGATCGGCGGGAACCGTCAATTTAAAATTGTCGCGGCCGGATTCGCAGATGGCAACTTCGCCGCCGGCAAACCTCACCAGGCTTCCGTCGTCGGTGATATCGGGGACGTTTTCTCCTGCGGCGATCGATTGTTCGTACAGTTCGTGGGCGTTCAGGATCACGCCGAGCCGGAAGGACTGGGGCGTCTGGACCGTCCAGACCGTGTCCCTGGGGATGAGGCCCGAAATCAGCTGCCCGTCGACGCTGGTCACTACCGTGTCGACGGCCCTGGCCGCCGTTACGCAGGCGCCGAACTTCTTTGCCAGGCGGATATTGTCCGAGATCACGCTCCCGGTCACGTTGGGCCTCGCCGCGTCGTGGATCAGAACCACGCAGTCGCCGTACAGCTTTTCGGCGGCCTTGACCCCCTTGTATGAGGACTCGCGCCTGGTCCTTCCTCCGGCGGCAACGCGCTTGACTTTCGAGAAATTGCTTTTTTTGCATATTTCGGTGACAATTTTCCTGCTTCCGCGGCCGCATATCACGATGATCCCGTCAACTTCCGGGTGTTCCTGGAACTTTTCCACAGTATAGGCCAGCACCGGCCGCCCTTCCGCTTCGGCAAACTGCTTCGGGACCGCCGTCCCCATGCGCCTGCCCTTGCCCGCGGCAAGAACGACGGCGACCACAGGCAGTTTCTCCCCGCCTGCTCCGCTCTTCCGGTCAACACTCTCTTTTTTGCGTTCCACTTCTGCTCCCTCCCGCGTCGTCCGCGTCAACAGGGTCAATATTCTTCCAATAATATACCACATAAGGCCCGCTGTCTTCAACCGCGAACGAGGGACAGACTTCTGTTTCCCCGCCAGGAAATGAGGAACAGACTTCTGTTTCCTTATTACAAAACCGGCGCGAAGTCGTTTAGACGGGTAAGAATTTTGTCTTTCCAAAATTCGTGCCGTCAAACGATTCGCGGACAGACTTGCGTTTCCGGCATCGGCAACCGGGGTCTGTCCCCCGTTGCTCCTCTGTCCCCTGCTGCACCCTCTTGAATTTCCAGCTTAAATGATATAGTATTATTCAGTTAATGCCGCAACGGAGGCGTTGACGTCGCGAAAGCCCGGACAGGCGGAAGAGCGCCGGGTCCGGACGAAAGGATCTGAGCTGAGGATGAGTTACAAGAGCACAAGGGGCGGAGAAAAAGGGATCGGCTTTTCGGAAGCGGTGCTGAAAGGCATTGCCGCGGACGGAGGCCTCTTCGTGCCCGAGCAGGATATAAAGTTCGATTCTCTCGAACTGGCCGAGATGTGCGAGATGGACTACAAGGCGCTGGCGGCCCATATTTTCCGCAGATACGCGGAAGATCTCACCGACGGCGAGATCGAATACTGCGTTGACCGGGCGTACGGTTCGGGCAGCAGGTTCGACGGCAGGGATCCGGCGCCGTTGACGCGGCTCAACGAAACGCTCAGCGTGCTGGAACTGTGGCACGGACCCACGGCGGCGTTCAAGGATATGGCGCTGCAGGTGCTGCCCGCATTTATGTCGGTGGCTCTCAAAAAGAGGCAGGACAATGCCGGCGGCTCATCCGGCTCCACCGCCCAGAACGGCGCGGCTCCCTTCGCCAATGAAAAGATCGCCATCCTCACCGCCACCAGCGGCGACACCGGCAAGGCGGCAATGGAAGGTTTCCGCGACGCCGAGGGCATCGACATAATGGTATTCTTCCCCGAAAACGGCGTCAGCGAGATGCAGCGCACCCAGATGCAGACCCAGGAAGGCAAAAACGTCCGGGTCGCGGCGGTCAGGGGCAATTTCGACGACGCCCAGACAGGCGTAAAAAAGATATTCGGCGACGACGAGTTCAAAGCGCTCCTCAAAGAGTGCGGATACCGGTTGTCCTCCGCCAATTCCATAAACATCGGCCGCCTGATCCCCCAGGTGGTGTACTATTTCCACGCATACTTCAGCCTTGTCCGCGCAGAGCGGATAAACCTGGGCGCTCCGGTGAATTTCGTTGTCCCCACGGGCAATTTCGGCGACATCCTGGCAGCGTACTACGCGTACAAAAACGGGCTGCCCATCGGCCGCCTGATCTGCGCAACCAACTCCAATTCGGTGGTGTCGGACTTCATCCACACCGGATTCTACAACGCCAACCGGGAATTCAAAGTGACCATCTCCCCCGCCATGGACATACTGATCTCCTCGAACCTGGAGCGCCTCGTGTACGATATGTCCTGCGAAGACGAAAAGACCACGTCTAAACTGATGGCCGAACTGAGCAGCGCGGGATGCTACAACGTTGACAGGAGCACGCTCTCAGGCATATCCAGCCTGTTCTGGTCGGATTCGTCAACGGAAGAAGAGACCCGCCGCACGATCTCCGACGTATGGAATCAGTACGATTATCTTATCGACCCTCACACGGCGGTAGGCGTCAACGTATTCGACAAGTACGTCATATCCACCGGCGACCTCACTCCCACCGTTGCCGTTGCCACGGCCAGCCCGTTCAAGTTCAACGGCAGCGTGGCGGAATCCATATTCGACTGCCCGAAGGATTCAAGCGAATTTGCCGTACAGCAGAAGCTTTCGGAAATGACGGGACTTGACATACCTCTCCCCCTCAGAGGCCTCGATAAAAAGCCGCTGCTCCACACGGGAGTATGCGATAAAGACGAAATGAAGGACGCGGTGCTGGAATTCCTCCTCAGAGAGGATCCCGGCGCGGAAAGGAACTGAAATATATGTATAAGATCGCTGTGTGCGGCTGCGGAGTCGTAGGATCGGGCGTGTGCGACGCCCTGATATACCAGAAAGAAAAGCTTAGCAGAAGGGCCGCCCGCGAGGTGGGTCTGGCGTACGTGCTTGACATACGCGACCTGACGGGAACGCCCTACGCAGAGTATAAAGCGGAAAGCCTTGACAGCATCCTGGCGGATCCGGAAGTGGAAGTGGTTGTCATCACCATCGGCGGCCTCGACCTGGCGGCGGATTACTGTTTCCGGGCGCTGAAAGCGGGACGGCACGTGGTCACTTCCAACAAAGCGGTGGTGGCGGCGTACGGTCCGGAGCTGGAAAAACTGGCTTTCTCGAAGGACAGGCGCTTCATGTACGAGGCCAGCGTGGGAGGCGGCATCCCCATCATCAGGCCGTTGAACATCTGCCTGTTCGCCAACGACATCACCGAGATCCAGGGCATCCTGAACGGCACCACCAACTATATGCTGACGGGAATGTACCGCAGGCACGCTTCTTTCGACGAGATGCTGGCCAGGGCACAGAAGAAGGGCTACGCCGAAGCGGATCCCTCCGCCGACGTTGACGGATACGACGCCGCCAGGAAGATAGCCATATTGTCCTCCATCGCATACGGTGCCTTCGTGGATTACCGGGACGTGCCCTGCATGGGCATAAGGAACGTTGCCCTTGTGGACCACGAACTGGCGGACAAGGCCGGTTTTACCCTGAAGCTTATCGCGGGCAGCCGGTTCGAGGACGGAAAAGTGTATATCAGCGTTGAGCCCAAGCTGGTGCGCAAGGGCCACCTGCTGTCCGACGTCAATTCCGTGTACAACGCCATCCTGACGAAGGGCAATTTCACGGGCGATTCGCTGTTTTACGGCCAGGGCGCCGGCAAGGAAGCCACCGCCAGCGCCGTCGTGGGCGACATCGTGGAGCTTTTGGGAACTCCCCGCCTGCCGTCGTTGCCGGAATTCGTCGACAAAAAAGCGGTAGTTGCCCCCGACGACCGGCCCACCCGCTACTATCTGAGATTCAGGTCGTTCAGGCAGTTGTCCGCCGGCACGCTGATCGACATTTTCGGCGAGGATACGCTTTGCCTCTACTCTAAAGACGAGCGGGATCCCTGGGAAGAGATCAATCTGGAATCCACCGGCGGCGTCATCACTCCGGCATACCTTCCGGAGGAGCTGCCTGAGAAGATCGAGGCGCTCGCAGCGCTTGGCGCGAAGCTGAAACTGACGCTGAAAGTGCTGGACTGAGTTTCCGGGGCGCGGCGCAAGGCGGCGCAGCAGGCATCGAGGCGCAGCAGGAATTAAAACAACAGGTACCGCGAAGGGTGCCGGTCACAGGAGAAAAAACGTATGAAAGTCATCAAATTCGGCGGCAGTTCCATGGCGGACGCCAAGCAGTTCAAAAAAGTTGCCAACATCGTGATATCCGACCCCGAGCGCAGAGTGGTGGTGGTCTCCGCCCCCGGCAAGCGCGGCGAGAACGACACTAAAGTGACGGATATGCTCATATCTCTGGCGGAAACCGTGAGAGACGGCGGCGACATCGGCGAGGGCATCGACGAAGTTGTGTCGCGGTACGAATCGATCGCCAAGGACCTGAAACTTGACCGGTCAATCGTTTTCACGATCCGCGCGGACATCATAAGCCGCATCGCCAACAGGAACGAGGAGTATCCCAAATTTCTCGACTCTATGAAGGCGGCGGGCGAGGACAATTCCGCCAAGCTGATGGCGGCGTACCTTAAGAGCCGCGGCCAGAACGCGGAATACGTGAATCCCAAGGACGCGGGGCTTTACCTCACCACCGAGTTCGGCAACGCCCAGGTGCTTCCCGAATCATACGCTCTGCTGAAAAAGCTGCTGGAGAAAAAGACTCTGATCATTTTTCCCGGCTTCTTCGGATACTCTAAAGACGGCGACGTGGTGACCTTCTCCCGGGGCGGTTCCGACGTGACCGGCGGAATACTTGCCGCAGCGCTGAACGCGGACGTTTACGAAAACTTCACCGACGTGGACTTCGTTTACGCCGCAAATCCGCACATCGTTGACAAACCCTTCCCCATCCCGCTGTTCACATACGAGGAGATGCGGGAACTTTCCTACGGCGGCTTCAGCGTGCTCCACGAAGAGGCGCTGGCTCCGGTCTACAGCCTGGGGATCCCGGTCAACATCCGCAACACCAACAACCCGGACGCTCCCGGCACCTTTATAGTGGCCGACGACAAAGCTCCCAAATCCACCTTCCCCGTGGTAGGCATCGCGGCGGACAAGGGCTTCCTGACCATCCACGTTTACAAATACATGATGAACCGCGAGATCGGTTTCGGACGCAGGCTGCTGCAGATCCTCGAAGAAGAGGGCATCTCCTACGAGCACACGCCTTCCGGCATCGACAGCATTTCCGTGATAATACGCGAAAGTAATTGCCCGAAAGACAAGCTGGACCGGGTCACTGAAAAGATCCGGGCCACGCTGAACGTGAATTCCGTCAACGTTGTCCATAATCAGGCCATCGTGATGCTGGTGGGACGCGGCATGACCAAATCTGTCGGTATCGCGGCAAGAGCGGCCGAGGCGTTCAACCGGGCCGGGATCAATATCAATATGATCAACCAGGGCTCCAGCGAGGTCAGCATCATGTTCGGCGTGGAGGATGCGGACGCCAAGCCGGCGGTCAAGGCGCTTTACGAAGAATTTTTCGATTGATCTCGTTCAATACCCGCTTTTTGTCGGTGCACCATTGTGGCGCGATCAGCAGTTTTCGCGGCGGGTCGCCGGTGAGGCGGTGAATGGCGATTTCGGGAGGCAGCAGCTCGGCTGCCTCTTTTATTATTTCCTTGTATTCGTCGAAGGTCAACGTTCTGAACGCGCCTCGCAGGTACAGGTCCGCCAGGTCCGTCCCTTTAAGTACGTGGAGCAGCTGAAATTTCACTCCGTCCGTTCCGGCGCGGACAACGTATCTTACCGATCCCAGCATCATTTCCCTCGACTCGAGGGCCAGTTCCGTTTCAGCCGAACAAATAACAGGCCTTAGTTCCTGCTTCCTTTCCTTGTTCGGAACCAGCGAGAAGCCGTTTAGACGGGTAAGAATTTTGTTTTTTCCAAAATTCGTGCCGTCAAACGGTTCTCGGACAGACTTGCGTCCGGCAACCGGATAAGGCAGCCCGAATATCAGGTGGGTCACCACCCTGGCGCCGGCGCCGTGAAGCGCGACCACCGCATCGTCGTACTCGCGCAGGTCGAAGCCGCGGCGGATGAAAGCCGCGGTGGCAGGATGGATGGTCTGAAGGCCAAGCTCCACGAAAATGGTTGTCCGCAGGCACAGCCGTCGGATCATTTCGATGACGTCGCTCCCGAGGCAGTCGGGCCGCGTGGCGATCGACAACGCCACAACCGACGGGTCTTTCAGCGCGGCGGTGAAAAGCGTCTCCAGGTACGTAACGGGAGCGTACGTGTTGGTGAAATTTTGAAAATAAGCGATAAAACCGGCATTGTCCGTGTCGATCTTGCCTTTGAGACGGGATTTGGCCAGGTCAAGTTCTTCCTGTTTGCCGGTGAACCGTACGGCGAAGTCGCCGCTGCCGGCCTGAGAGCAGAAAATGCAGCCGCGCGTGCCTTTGGTGCCGTCGCGGGTGGGGCAGGTGCAGCCGATATCCAGGGACAATTTGTAAACTTTCCGGCCGAATTCCGCCTTCAGGCGTTGACCGAAAGAAGGAGCAACAGCGGCGGCCGGGGCGCAGGACGGGGCGCCGGACGGGGCACACGACGCCTCTCCGGCAGGGGCGCCCGGCGGGACGGCCGTTGAAACGGTCATTGTCCCCGGTCCCCCGGCTGCGGATCCGTACCATCCCGGCCCCCGTCGGTCCGGGTACGGATCATTGACCTGACCTTCCCTGCGCAGAGGAAAAGCAGGAAAAACACCACGTTGACCAGCACGACGCTGGCGCCCACGGGAGCGGAGCGCACGCCCAGGGAGATCATCATTCCGATGACGAAGCTGAGCGCGGACAGCACGCCGGAGCAGATCACCACGGAGCGGAATTTCTTGCAGACCCTCATTGCCGTGAGCGGCGGGAAAATTATCAGGCTCGTCACGAGCAGGGCGCCAACGAGACGCATACCGACCACCACGGTTACGGCGGTGAGCAGCGCGATGAAAGTATTGTAAAAACCTTCGCGGGTACCGGTCGCCCGGGCGAACGCGGCATCGAAAGTCACTGCGAAGATCTTGTTGTAGAACAGCACGAAAAGCGCCAGTACGATGACGGAAAGCACCAGGCTGAGGATCGCGTCGGCTTCCCCGAGGGCAAAAACCGATCCGAACAGGAAGTCGCTGAGGTTAGTGTTGGAGCCGGTGAGCGACACGATCATGACGCCCAGGGCAAGGACGCCGCTGGAAAGCAGGGCAATGGCCGAATCGCTGCTGAGCTTGGAATCGTCTCCCAGCCTTATTATGAGGAAAGCCACCACCACGACCACCGGTAGCGCCACCCACAATTGAGCGGCCCCCAGCGCCGCGGCGACCGCCAGCGCTCCGAAGCCTACGTGGGACAGCCCGTCTCCGATCATGGAGCAGCGCCTGAGCACCAGGCTGACGCCGAGCAGCGCCGCGCAGACCGAGATCAGGACGCCCACCAGCATTGCCCGGAAAACGAAGCCGTAACTGAATACCGTTTTAAAAATGTCTGTGATTATCGCAGCATTCATGGTGCACGCGCTCCTTTCCTCCGGGTGTTGCCAGATGGCCCTCTTCGTCCAGGGCAACGGCGCAGACGCTGCATTTTCCGTAATCTTCCCTTTTTCCGAAGAAATTCATATCCTTGTGCAGGTGAAGCACGTGGGTGCAGCGCGGAAGCGCCGCGGCGGTGTCATGGGTTATCATTATGACCGTGATGCCGTGGGCCCTGTTCAGGTGGTCGATGAGCTCGTAAAGTTCGGCGCTGGCGTCCGGGTCAAGGCCGGTCACGGGCTCGTCAAGCAACAGGAGCTTTCCGGTGGCGCACAGGGCGCGGGCAATGAGCACCCTCTGCTGCTGTCCGCCGGACAATTCCCGGTAGCAGGCGTTTTTGAGGGACGTGACGTTCAATTTGGCCATATTGTCCAGGGCCCGCTGCTTCTGGGCTTTTGTGTAGAATGGCACCAGGCCGGACCGGTTAAGGCAGCCGGACAACACCACTTCGGTGACCGAAGCCGGGAAATCTTTCTGAACTCCCGTCTGCTGCGGGAGATATCCGATCTCATTGCGGCGGAGTCCGTCGCCCAGCACGATATCGCCTTTCAGGGGCGCTTTCAGCCCCAGTATGGCTTTCATGAGCGTGGTCTTTCCGGAACCGTTTTCACCGATTATGCAAAGATAATCGCCGGAATTTACCTGAAAGGTAAGATTTTCCAGGACAATGTTTTTTTCGTATGCCAGCGTAAGGTTTACGCATTCTATCAGGGCCAAGGCGGCACCTCTTTTCGTTTGTTAACTCGTTATTCCCCGGGAAAATTCGGAACGTTCGGGATATTTCCCGGGTAATAATACGTGGCGGTTGATGCTATTTCCCGGGAAATATATGATTTTCGTAATATTTCCCGCGGTTTTTGAAATAATTCCCGACGGCTTAAACGGTCCCGGGAGCTTTCCAGTCGTATATTTTTTCAGGCGCTGCGAAAGGAAGCTTGAACATATGGTCGCTCAATTCCTCGCCGTTCCGCTGGTGCCTGATCAAATTGACCAGCATTCTGACGTCGGAGAGCGCGTGAGCGTGGGAACCTGGCCTGAAATACCAGAAAAGATTGTCCGGGACGCCCAGAAACTTGAAGACCTCTCCCGCTGCCACCGTCGTCTGGTAGGAACCGATGGGGTTTGACCAGATGTCCGCGGAGGCTTCGGAGACGAACAGCGTGCGGGGCGCCACCATCGCTTTGAGATAGTGGGTGTCGAAGGGCAATTGATCTTCGCAGGTCATATATTTTTCCATTCCGGTGCCGAACCAGAACGGGAACATGTGGTAGATGTCGTTCAGCGTCTCGCTGCGCTGCTCGGGATACCCTTCGCAGAAGCCTTTCATATGGATGCGGTAACAGCCGCAGGCACCGGCGCAGGTCTCGTTGGGGTTGACGATGCGTGCGCGTCTGTCAAGCGCTCCGGCCAGCGCGGCTGTCTTGCCGCCCCGGGAGTGTCCGGTGAAAGCGATCCAGTCGAGATCGATGGGCAATCTCAGTTTTTCAAGGGCGTCGACAACTCGCGAGTAGCCCCAGGCCCAGGCGCCCAGCGCGCCGGAGTCGCAATCGGGATAAGTCTTGTAGATCGCGCCCTTGCCCCTTCCCTCGTTGTTGACGTCGTGGGCAAGCTCGGTGCGGTCGAATATCGCCCAGCCGATGCCCTTGTCCAGCGCCGCATTCAGGAATTCTTTGTCCATGTGGTAGCGCCAGCACATATCTCCGTCAACGATCACGGGAAATTTTTCTTCTTTCGTGTCCGGCTTTATGAGCTGCATGCGGAAGGTCAACGGATTTTCCCGTGTGCCGGTGTGGATTAGGTACGTTATTACGTGCGAATAACAGATCAGCTCGACGTCCACGAACTCCGGCTCAGGGAACTGATGGCCGTACTGCAGTTCCACAGCGGTGCGGTAGATTTCGGCGCGGCGGGCTTCCCATTCGGAAGGGTCGCTGATGCGCCGCCCGTCGTCCATGACGAAGGGATCCGGAAGCTTGCCGAGCACTTCATATCCGGTAACGTTTAGCAAATTTTCTCTTACTGTGTCGTCGGGCGTCAATACTGCCATCGTTTTCACTCCTGTTTAATTAATTGATCGTTTGATCGTTCAATTGTTTAATTATAAAATCGTTTAATCGTTTCCGTTCGGGCAATTTTCGCCGCTGCGGTCCGGTCAATTTTCTCGGCTTTTACGAGAATAATTTCCGCACCAGCGGAACGGCTTCCATCCACTCGGCCGCGGGGTCTTTGCCCCAGGTGCATTCGAGAGAGATCCTGCCGTCGTATCCCGCTTTTTTCAATTTTTCGCTCCATACTTTCATTGCGTCAACGTCTTTCGCCGTCGGCGCTCTGCGGTCCGGATCGGGCCGGGCAATATGCACGTGCCCCGGCTGGCCTTGACGCAGCTGATCCAGATCGGAAAGAGGCTCTCCGTTGACAAAGAAATGGAAGAAATCCACCACTATGCCCACGTTGGGATTGCCCACCGCCTCGGCGAAAGCCAGCCCTTCCCTGACCGTGTTCATAAGGTTCGTCTCGGCCCTGGAAAGCGGTTCCAGATATATCTCCAGCCCGTACCCGGCCGCCACGGTGCCGATGCAGTCCGCGATCTCGATGAATTTCGCCTCGCAGGCCTTCCGGTCCGCGCCGTCGGGGATCCTTCGGAGTCCGCCGCTTCCCACAACGCAATATTTGCCGCCCAGGATGCGCCCAATCTCGCAATTTCGCTCGATATAAGCGCGCACAACTTCTTCCGGGTCGTTGTAGAGCGATATTCCGCCTCCGAAGAAGCAGTTGAATCCGTCAACTGCTATCCCGGCTTCTTCGGCCGTTTTTCTGTATTCCAGGAGCTCCGCGTCGGTCTTCCCGCGCATCGCCGCCATTGCCGGCTCAATATACTCCGCGCCTGCGGCCGCCGCTCTGCCGGCCATCTCCGGACTGCAGCAAACACCAATTTTCATAAAAACCGACCTCCTTGACGCCCCCCGAACGAGGGACAGACTTCAGTTTCGTGCCGTCAAACGGTTCTCGAACGGGTGACAGACTTCAGTTTCGCGCAGTCTTTTTCGCTATCAGGTCCCCCGCCGCCGTCCTCAGCCTGTCGAACAGTTCCGTGTCCGTGCTGTAAGAGCCCAGCGACGTGGTGATCTGCCTGATCAGCAGGGTTGACGTTCCTTCGCCGTAAAGCTGATCGAGGATCGTGAAATAATCGTAATCTTCCACCCCGTCGCGCACCGACTCCAGCCTGAGCGAACCGATGGGGCCCGGGTAGCCGTCGCTCCCGTACTTGTCGATATATTCCTGAAGCGCCCCGCCCGGGTAGATCAGCACGCCGTTGCCGTAGGTGTTGACCGTCGTCCCCATGACGTCGCTCTCATACTTTTTCGTCCATTGTTTGGCATTTTCCCAGTCGTTGACCATGTAATACAAAAATCCGTCAACGTTGTACAGCTTTTGCTGCCAGAACAGCAGGCGGTGCTTCACGGATTCGTCGCTGATGGACAACGTGATCTCGGGGTCGTGGGGGAAGCGGGTGACGTACCACCACACTTCGTCGCCGTCCGCCCGGGCCGCGGCCATCCGGTCTTTGAACAGGCCGAAATTGCTCTCCATTTCGGGTCCGTAGAACTCCGTGTAGAGCTGATCGTTGTATTTTTTGTCCGCCGCGGTGTTAAAAAAGTAGGTTTTCGGGCACCAGACGTTGACCGCATCCTCCAAATAGCGGAAGAAATCGTCGCCGGAGGGCAGTACCGTGTCGTAATGAACGGGAATTATCAGTTTGTGGCTGCCGAAAACGGCAGTGTACATGGAATCGTACTTTTTTATGAGGTCCAGAGTCGCCTGCGTGAGCGGTTCGTCCCCCTCGTTGGGGTAAAAATATGCCTTGTCCAGCCACTCCTGCTTCTTCGAGACCCGGTCGTAGGCCGCCTGGAGGTACGCTTTCAGGTTGTCGTCGCTGGCAGTGGCTTCCGGATGGATCTTCCAGCACAGCGTGTACGCCGTCAGCCGCGGGTCGTCCAGGTACTGCTCCACCCGCTCGTCCCAAAACTGGCCCCGTTTCGCGTAGGGCAAAGTGTAGCAATTTATCTTATTTTCCAGCAAATATTCGTAATAAAGCGCGTAAAGATCGTCTTCGAGACCGTCAACGGTGGTCTCTTCGCGGTTGGCGCCCACGATCACGCTCCATTCGTTGAGGTCGCTGAGCGTCTTGCAGCTGGAGGCGGCGGGAAGGGCAAAATCCCATACGAATGCATAAACGTTGGCCTTTTTCAGCTCCTTGCCCGCGCCGTCCGTCAACGTCACCACGGCAGAATATTGACCCGCGTTCGTTTCGGCGGTAGATTTGACCTTGATAATAAACATCTGGCTGCGTCCGGCGGCCAGATCGAAGCTGTGCTCCAGCACCGGGATCGGATCTGCGACGGTCTTGCCCTCGACGCCCTCGAAATACCAGCCGTAGCACACCTCGCAGTCCAGAACGTGCCCCGCAGCGTCAATGAATGGCGATACCGAGAGCGAAATATCGGTTTTCGCCGTTTTCGAGGCGACAATAAAGTGGCACCCCTCGATCTCGTTTTTCGCCAGCTTGATCTGGTACGCGTCGAAATCTGTGGGCGTCACGTCCTCCGCCGGCGTGTTGCGGAACGAATGGTCGAACCACACCGAAATGTCCGGATCCTCCTGCGCCGCGGCGACCTTCTCGTTTTTGATGGCCGGGACCTCCGACACGCTCACCGAGGACAACAGTTTTTCCGCCCTCGCCTGGTCCTCCCGCGACAACCGGTTGGGATCTCCGTCACCGCCCGTTTTTCCGCAGGAACTGAGCCCGGTCAATATCGCCGCGGCCAGCGCCAGTGCGAGCGTCAATACTGTTATGCGCGTTCTTTTCTTCATTCTGCTGCCCTCCCAGGGAATGCAGTAATTATAAAAGCGTTGCCCGGACGTGTCAACTTAATAGGCGCCCGCCGTTCGCCGCCCGCGAACAGGTGACAGACTTGGGTTTCGGGCAATTCTTTCCTTATTTAAAACCCGCGCGAAGCCGTTTAGGCGGGTAAGAATTTTGTCTTTCCAAAATTCGTGCCCTCAAACGGTTCGCGCTTCGTGCCGTCAAACGGTTCGCGTCTTTATCGAATAAGCTCCGTCATCCTGCGCTGCGCGTCAAGGCACTTCTTGTACCTCTCGGTAAACCGGCGGCACTTGTCGATCTCCTCCTGCGTCGCCATGACGGTAGTCTTCTCCACGTCGGCAAAGACGTCGTCCAGGAACCGCGCCAGCGTCAGCTCACCGCCGCGAACGCAAGTCTGTCCCCCGTTCGCGACGAACATATAGATCGCCAGCAGGGCCATGCCCCAGGGGCCGCCCTCGCCCGCGCCCGCCATCACCGTCACGGGAACGCCAAACATTGACGAAGTAGCGTTCTGCCCCACGAACTCGGTCTTGTAATAGCCGCCCGCCGCCGTAACGAAACGGATGTTGGCCCCGATGGAACGAAGATTGTCCACGCCGAGAGACAGCGCACCCAGCGCGGAATAGATCTGCATCTGCATAAAGTTGGCAAGAGAAAGCTTGCCCGAGGGGTTGCGGGAGACGGTCAGGGCGCCGGTCTCGCACCCGGCAATGGCCTCGCCCGCCAGGTAGTTGTACCCCACGAGGCCGCCCACGTCGCCGTCGCTCTCCAGCGAATGGCGGAAAAGCTGCCGGAAAAGCTCGTTTTTAGGCACTTCCCGTCCGAAAAGCGCGGTCAATTCACCGAAAAGGTTGATCCAGGCGTTGATCTCGGAAGTGCAGTTGTTGGAATGTATCATTGCCGCGGGCAATCCGTCGGGCGTGGAAACGATGTCGATGTCGGGGCTGTAAGTGGCCGGAAGCTTGTCCAGCACGGCAACCAGATTGCAGGAAGTGCCGGCAGAAACGTTGCCCGCGCCCGCCGCGATGGAGTTGGCGCAGACCATATTGGTCTGAATGTCGCCTTCGGGAGGGCACAGCGGCGCTCCCGGCAGCAGCTCGCCGCTGGGATCGATCAGTTTCGCGCCTTCGGGCGTCAGATAGCCGCCGATCTCGCCCGCCATCTGGATCCTCGGAAGCAGTTGACGGAACCGCACCTGGAGCCCCCGCTCGGCCAGCCGCCTGTCGAACGCCTCGATCATTGTTCCGTCGTAATCGTTCCCGTTCACCGGAAACATGCCCGACGCCTCGCCCACGCCCGACACGTGGTTGCCCGTGAGCCTGTAATGCACGTACCCCGCCAGCGTGAACAGCTTCGCCGCATGCCTGACGTGGTCCTCGCCGGACAGCTCCGCCTGGTAATACTGGGCAACGCTCCACCGCTGCGGCACGTTGAACCGGAACAGCTCGGACAATTCCGTCGCCGCGGCTTCCGTGTGGGTGTTGCGCCACGTCTGGAATATCCCCACCTGCCGGTCTTCGTCGTCCAGCGCCAGATATCCGTGCATCATGCCGGAAATTCCCACCGCGTCAACTTTTTTCAGCGTTTCTCCCGTTTTTTTCGCATATTCCTCCGAGAGCTCTTTGTAACTCTCCGCCAGGCCTCGCAGCGCTTCGTCCAGGTCGTAGCTCCACAGCCCCCGGACAAGCCTGTTTTCCCAGTCGAATATGCCTTTCGCGATCACTGTCCCCCGTTCGTCGGTGAGGACGGATTTTATCCTCGTGGATCCCAGTTCGATGCCTAAAAATTTTTTCATGTCGACTCCTTTTTATCTTCGGGCGGGATTAAAACCCAAGTTTTTCCGCGAACCGCTCAAACAAATGCGGGCCTTCGCCCGCATCTGCCTTCGTTATTTCGCTCGTCACTTATCAGAAGAAAACAATAACTGATTGACCATGTGCTCCAGGTACTCCTGTCGGCCGCTCTCCACACTTGACAGGACATCGCCCTTCGCGAGAGCGTAATCCGACAGCTCCTCGAGAGAAGAATTGCCCGAACGGATGCGTTGCCCCAGCTCGCCGTTCCAGGAAGCGTAGCGGTCCGCGCGCAGGTCCTCCAATCTGCCGTCTTCCAGAATACGGGCGGCGGTGAGCAGGCCCAGCGCGAAAGTGTCCATGCCCAGAACGTACCCGTCAAGCATATCGTCCAGACGGCAGGAGCCGCGGCGTATCTTGGCGTCGAAATTGAGGCCGCCGTTGGTAAAGCCGCCGGCTTTCAGCACTTCGAGCATGCAAAGCGTTGCCTCGTAGGGGTCAGACGGGAACTGGTCCGTGTCCCAGCCCAGCAGCAGGTCGCCCTGATTCGCGTCGATCGAACCGAACGCGCCGTTGACGCGGGCAATATTGAGCTCGTGCTGGAACGTGTGCCCGGCAAGCGTGGCGTGATTGGCCTCGATATTGAGCTTAAACTCGTTCTGAAGCCCGTATTTCTGCAAAAATCCGATGACCGTTGCCGCGTCGAAGTCGTACTGGTGCTTCGTGGGCTCCTTCGGCTTGGGTTCGATGTAGAAATCGCCCTTGAAACCGATCTTGCGCCCGTAATTAACCGCCATCCACAGCAGCCGCGCCATATTGTCCTGCTCCAGACCCACATCCGTGTTGAGCAGCGTCTCGTAACCTTCACGGCCGCCCCAGAAAACGTACCCGTTGCCGCCCAGCTTGACCGTCACGTCAAGCGCCTTTTTGACCTGCGCCGCGGCAAACGCGAACACGTCGACCGACGGCGACGTTCCGGCTCCGTGCATATAACGGGGGTTGTTGAACAGGTTCGCCGTGCCCCAAAGCAGTTTTTTGCCGTGATCCGCCATCACTTTTCCGAGATAATCGCTGAGTTCGTCAAGATTCCTGTTGGTTTCCGCCAGCGTCGCAGCCTCCGGGGCAATGTCGCGGTCGTGGAAACAGTAATAATCAATGCCCAGAATGTCCATAAACTCCGCCGCCGCTTCCGCCTTCCGCCGGTAAACGTCGAACGGGTCAACGCCGCCGAACTTTTTGTCCAGCACGCCGACGCCAAACATATCCGCTCCCTCGGCAACGAACGTGTGCCAGTAGGACGCGGCAAATTTCAGGTGCTCGCGCATCGTTTTGCCCAGGACGACCCGCTCCGGGTCATACCAAAGGAACTCTCTTTTTGCGCCGCTTCTGTAGGTGATTTTGTCCGAGTCAAAAAACCTGCCCATGATCGATCCTCCGTTGATGGTTTTGCAGTTGGTGTCAACATTATAGCATAAATGGTCTGGTTGTTATATAGGCAAACGGCGTTTTTTTATGAGGAAAGAGGAAAAACTCAAGGGAAAAACTCAAGTCTGTCACCTGTTCGCACGAGAACCGTTTGACGGCACGAATTTTGGAAAGACAAAATTCTTACCAGTCTAAACGGCTTCTCGCTGGTTTTTAAATGAGGTAGGACAAAAACTCAAGTCTGTTACCTGTTCGCACCTGACTTAAACCATTTCGAAAAATGCGATGGCCGCTGCGGCTCCGACGTTCAATGAATCGACCCGCCCCGCCATGGGAATGCAGACCGTGTAATCGCAATTGTCGATCGTCTCCTGCAGAAGTCCGTCACCCTCCGTGCCCAGAACGATCGCCAGCTTCTCCGCCGAGCGAAGGGCAGGGTCGTTGACCGCCAGAGAGTCGTCGCGAAGCGCCATTGCCGCCAGTTTGAACCCGCTTTTTTTCAATTCGTCGATCGCCGGAAGAGGCCAGCCGGACCCGGAAAACTCAAGTCTGTCACCCGTTCGCGGCGGCGAAAACCCAAGTCTGTCCCCCGTTCGCGCCGGCGAAAACCCAAGTCTGTCCCCCGTTCGCGGCCTGTTTTCCGCTTCCTCGCAGATCCGCGCAAAAGGCACCATCAACACCGTCCCCATGCTCACGCGCACCGCACGCCTGCACAGCGGATCGCAGCACTCGGGCGTCAGCAGCACCGTGTCAATGCCCAGCCCCGCGGCAGAGCGAAAAATTGCCCCCACGTTAGTGCTGTCAACGATATTTTCCAGCACGGCGACCCTTCTTGCCCCGGCAATCACCTCGCGCCAGCCCCGCTCCGCCGGCCTCCGCATCACGCACATTGCCCCGCGCGTCAGCTCGAAGCCGGTTATTCCCGCAAGCAGCTCCCGGGAAGCCACGTAGACCGGCGCATTGCCGACACGGTCAACGATTTCCGCCGCCCTGCCCTGCATATTGCCCCGGATGAACCGCTCCTCCACCAGCAGCGCCACGGGTTCGCACCCGGCGGTAAGCGCCGCGTCAATAGCGATCGGGCTCTCGACGACGAACGACCCCTCGTCGGGGTGCAATTTATTGACCAGCTGGCGGCCGGTGAGCCGCAGGATCGGGTCAAGTTCAGGTGCGTCGAGGCTGTTTATTTCAATGATATTGCTCATAATTGTCTTCCTTATTTAGGTATTCACGCGAAGCCGTTTAGACGGGTAAGCGAACAGGTGACAGACTTGGTTTTTCCGAGGTGCGAACGCGTGACAGACTTGCTTTTTGCGTGCCGTCAAACGGTTCTCGCTTATTCAAACACGACCTCCGCCACCCGCACCGGAAAGCTCGTCCCGTACGGAAAAGGCGTCAGCTCCACCGCCAGCTCGTTGCCGCGCTGCTCGAAAGCCGCCTCTTTCCCGTCCATCCAGCGGATCGACGCGACTTTTCCCGGGATCCGCCCCAGCACCAGACGGTTGGCGTCCGGCGCGACCGGCCCCGGCTCCACATATTTCGAAGGATCAAATTTAAAAAGATACGCGACATTGTCGTCAAAAGCGTCGCGGAGCAGGAACTCCCGCCGGTCAGGATAACGCAAAAAAGGACGCCCGTTGCGGATCGCCCTTCCATACACGCTCATCCAGCGCCCGATGCACTCCATCGTCGCCCGCTGCATACCGTCCACCGAACCGTCACCGTCCGGCCCCACGTTCAGCAAAAAATTGGCCCCAACCTTCCGGCACTCGCAAAGCTCCTCGATCAGCAGGCCCACCGACTTGAAATTGACGTCAAGCGCCGCCTTGCCCCAATGGTCGCAAAGCGTCTCGCACATCTCCGCGGCAACGTATTTCGGTTGCCCCCGCCGGTCCATCGGATCAGGCCGCCCTCGCTCGAAGGTGACCGCGTCGATTTCCTCGCACCCGAGTTTGCCGCGCGCCTCCAGCCCGGTGTTGTTGATGATCATCGCCTCCGGCTGAAGTCGCCGGATCAGCTTGTAAAGCCTCTCTTCCTGCCAGTCAACGTCGTTTCGCGACCAGTTGCCGTCGAACCAGAAACCGCCCACCGGCCCGTAATTCCGGCACAGGATCTCCACGCTCCGCTCCAGATACCGCAAATACGCCGGGAAATCCTCGCGAAATTCCCGCCGGTGCCAGTCCAGCGTCGTGTGATAAAAGAACGGCAACAGCCCCTCGCCCCGGCACGCGTCAACAAATTCGGCAACCAGATCGCGCCCGGCGGCTGACCTGACCGCGTCAAAAGCATCGCAAACATTCTCATTCGCTTCGCCTGCATCGTACAACGAAAAACCGTCGTGATGCCGCGTTGTCAACGTCACGTACGAACAGCCCGCCGCCTTCGCGACCTTGACGATCTGCCGCATATTGCCCGGCTCGAACCGCCCGGCCAGCGGCTCGTACTCGTCCGCCGGGATCTTTTCGATCTCGCGCACCCATTCGCCGCGCCCCAGTATCGAATAAAGCCCGAAATGCACAAACATCCCGAACGCCAGCTGCTCGAACCGGGCAACTCTCGGCTCCGGCCTCGGCTCTTCTGCTCCTGCTCCCGGGTCAACACGTTTCTCCGCTGCTTCCGCCATATCTGCCTTGCTCCTTATCTACTGCATCCGCTCGTTTTGGGTCAACGGCCCTTCGCCGGTATCTTACCCGAGCCGGGAAATTAAATCAAGTCTGTCACCCGTTCGAGAACCGTTTGACGGCACGAAAACTCAAGTCTGTCACCGTTCCACTGTCACCTTTCCACATGAGAACAGCCGGACGTTCTCAACAAGTACTCGCAGTTGATCATCTTTTCCGCCAGATTTCTCTCCGTGTAAAAATAGTGGTTGGACGCCTCGAAGCCGATGCGCGGATCATTCCGGACGCAGCCGATCAGCCGCATTGCAAGAGCCGATTCGCTCTCCAAAAGGTCCCTGCGGACAACGCCTCTGTCCCTGTCGCACACAAACGCGAACTGGTTCAGCACCGACCGGAAATGGACAAGCACTGCCTCGGAGATCGTCCGGATGCTCTCGAGGACGCGAAGCGTATCCACACTCGTTTCAACGTTTTCCACGCTTTTTTCGCAGTTTTCCCCACTTTTTTTGCAATTATCCACCGTTTTCCGGATATTGTCCAGCTCGCCGTCAAGCAGTTCGAGACCTTTTTCCCACTTGTCCGCCATCTCCTCCAGACACGCCCGAAACGTGTCCCCGGGAAAATTCGACCGCCAGCTGTCAACGTCGTCATAAGGGAAACCTACCATCGTTGCCCGGTAACCCGTCTTTTTCGTGAACAGCAGGTTCGCGGGGCCGTACTGGAACGGGGCCGTGTAGATCGTACCCAGCGAAAAGGGGTAGCTGTCGAATGCGTCGGAAAACGCGTCAAAGGCCGCGGCGAGTCTGTCAACGCACGCTCCCGGATACATTTTCCGGTATATCTCTTCCAGCGGCGGTACCGGCAATTTCTGTCCGTTCTCTCCGTCCTGCCCGATTCGTGCGCTCCGACGGTTCTCCCCTGCGTCTCCGTAAAAGAACGACGCCATTCTGAGCGTGTCGCCGGGATAACCGCCCAGCGTCCAGCCCAGCATCAGATCGGTCACGCTCCCGGTCTCGCAGATCCGCTTCAGGTGGCCGTAAACCGTCCTGAAAACAGGCAAAAAAGGCACCGCTGAGATCTCCCAGGTGTTCGACACCTGCATCTTCGCGTAACTCCGCCTCCCCTGCGACGCGGCCTTGCCCCAGAACGATCTCGCGCACTCCCCGGGGCCTCCCACCGAGATGGAATAATCTATCACCACCGTCTCCGTGCCCTTGACGTTCTTGCGGGCGCCGCCCTCGCTGACGCACATGGCCGAGATCCCGTTGTCCAGAAAATCAAGCGCCCGAAGAGACGCCTCGCTGCTGCCGGGCGCGTCCCAGCCCCAGTTCCAGGCAATGACTTCAAAATTCGGATCCGCGCGCTTTGCACCCTCCGCGATCAGGTTATTGACGTCCGCGAACACACGTTCCCGGGACAGCCGCGAGCAGTGCGGGCAACCGGTCCCTGCGGGAGGTTTCCCCATCCAGCCGCTGTAGCAGTTCGTCTTGTTCTCGGAGGCGGTGATGGTGATGAACCCGCCCAGGCCGGGCACGTTTCTGACAATATATTCCGCGCTGTCCCTGAGCCAGTTTCTCACTTCGTCCGCGGCAACGCACAGGGACGCGTCGCTGCCGGACACGTCGCCTTTTATTGACGGATGATCGCGAAACGCTTCCTCCGGCAGGCTCCGGGGCTCGTTCAGGTAGATGAACAGCCGGATGCCGTACCGACCGAGTCTGTCAACGGTTTTCCGCATATTTTCCAGGCGTTTTTGGTATTGACCGGCAACCTCCGCGGCAAAAGCCTCGTTATTTGCGGCCGGACCGCCGTCAACCGCATCGCCAAAAAACGGAAACGGCGCCAGTTCTCTCAAAAGCGCAGGCGCCCACAACCCGTTGATTCCCAGCCGCGAATATTCCGCCAGCAATTCCTCCGGAAACGCCTTTTCGATGGCGCGCTCCCCTTCGCCGAACAGGTCCCCGAAGACCGCGGAATATGAATAGATCATGCGGTTCCTGAACCGGCCTGCGAATTGTCCCTCCGCGGACCCGGATCGCCCGGAACCTTCAGCCGGACAGCCACCCTGCCCGCCAGAATTAAAATTGAAAAAATCGAATCTCTCCGCGGCCTTCTCGCGGTAATTGTCCCGGATCCCGTCCATAACGCTCCGGATGAGCGCCAGCTTCTCCTCGTCGCCCGGCTTCAGCTGCTCCACCGCGATCCCGCCCGCCGGAGGTTTGCTTCCACCCATTTTAACGTCAAGAAAATCGCTTTCCCTGAGCAACTTTGCCAGCTCGTTCACGTCAATACCCAGCAGCGCTGCCAGTCCGTCGTAGTCGAGCACGTGCCAGTTGTTGCGCACCAGCGTCACGAAGCCGCGCTCTTCGAACCCCTCCGCCGCCCGATCCTCCGGACCGAGTCCCATCTCTTTTGCCAGCCGTTCCACCTCATCGGGACCGCAGCCCAGCACCGCCGCCAGCCGGTCAACGCCCGCCAGCCCGTAATTCCGGAATACGAAACAGTGGGCCCTTGTGGGAAACCACTCGAATTCCAGCGGCGCCTGCGCGCACAGCGGAGGAAGGGGGAAAGAAACAGGATGGGCGTATTCTCTTTTGAGGATTGGCTTTGTCATGCGTTATCGATCCTTTTTCGATTGTCTGAAAGTTTCAATTAGTGCGCTTTAACTTTCCCGGCACACCGCGGGCAACCGCATCCGCTTGTTCTTGTCTTTATCTCGGCAGTCCATATATACCCGCACTTTGAACATTTCCAATACGCTTTTTGGTGGCTGCCAACAGTATAATTAATATCATTCCGCGTCGATCCACATTGCCGGGCGCACCGCGATCATGGAGCCGCCGATGCTGAACCCGCCGGTGACTTTGATGATCCCCGAGGCGGCGACGTCGATTATTACGTCGGAATCGAAGCTCGGGGTGCGCAGCCACCACCGGCAATTGCCGTAATACTCGCTGGATGCGTTGTCATCGAGCAGGCAGTTGCGGTTTTTCGCATATTCCGTCGGAGCGCACTGCCTGAGCTTGTCCGCAGTGCCGTAATCGCTTGAAAAGCCGTAATCAGTGTTGACGGCTTCGTCAAGGCTGAGGATGAATACCTTGTCGGCAGTGTCGTTGCCGCCGCTCGTTCCCTCCTCCGGATTGTCCGGGTTTACGAGAGAAGTCAGGGAGATCCACGCTTTTTCCGCATCGCTGAATGCCGTGTTTATAAAATCGTCGTTCAGCCAGACGCGAAGCGAGCAGTTTTCCCACGTCGTGGAGCCGTGATCTTTGTTGAACGGCTGGCAGTCAAGCCCGTATTTTGACAGCAGCAGCGCTTTTCCGTTCTTCACCGCCAGAACGATCCACTCGACGGGTTCCGCGCAGTTGGAAGTGTCGTTGTCCTGCTCGAATGTGCCGAACGTGACAACGTTCCCGACTTTCAATTCGCCTTTGACGGGACAATCTCCCTTGTTTATTGACGGCTGCCCGGTCGCGGTATCCGGCCGGTCCGTATTGCCGCCGCAACCGGATAGCAGCACGGCGAGCGCGATCATCAAAATAACCACCGCTGCGGCCGCGGCAATGATCACGGGCAATCTTTTTTTCTTGTTATCTGGGTACGTATTATTCATGATCGGTCCCACCTGGAATAAGCTAAATATCGGTCGAGCGTTTTCAACCGGTCAACCGGTCAGCGAGTCATTGGGTCGACGGGTCATCCGGCCACCCGGTCAACGGGTCATTTATATTCCACCGTGCCTTTGCGCTCGCCGCGATCCTTGACCGTCTGGCCGGGATAGCCGAAGAAGGCCGCCGCGTACAGCGTGTAGCTCTCCGGTATCATTTCGGCTTTCAGCTCGGGAGCGTGGTTGAATAGGTCATTAACCGTCGCGTGGTCCCAGCCGCTCATAATGCCGAGGGACGCCGCAGCGATGAACATATTTTCCATGGCAAGGCAGCAATCTTCGAGCGACGTGCTGCCTTCTTTCGCGGACACGAGTATCATCACCGGCGCGTTACGCATCGGATCCCCGAATTTTGCGGCAATTTCAGGCGGAATGCCGGGTGGCAACGGGAGCGAACGCCGCGCTGCGCCGAACTTTTCCATTCCTTCCCTGCTTTTGATGACCGTGAAATGCCACGGCTGGCGGTTCATTCCCGTTGGCGCGTACAGCCCCGCCGTGACTATCGTCTCCAGCGCCTCGTCGTCGATCGGCCTGCCGTCGAACACCTTGTAACTCCTGCGCGCAAGTATGCTCTTCATAGTTTCGTTGTCGATCATTAATATCCCCTCGATCCCTGATCGTTCGATCGTCCCGGCGCACTGCGTTCCGAATCCCGCGGTTTTATTCTAGCCGGCCGGTTCTTGTGGCCAGAAGAAGTTGTCAGCTCTCGTCTCCGCATTCAGCCAGTTTTTGCCGTTCAAAGCGTTCGTGAACGTGACCGTCACATCATCTTCGCCTTCGATCGTGACCTCTACGGAAACTTCACTTGTCGCGTCGTATCTCCAGCTCCAGCTCGTGATCTCGGTAACGCGGTAAACTCCGGGGGCGACGTCTGCGATCTTTACGGAGCCGCTGCCCGGGATGATGACGGTGAGCTTCCTGAACGGTTCGGCCTGCTCGTTTTCTTCGCCGTCTTCCTCACCTGGTCCGCCGACCTTTTCGATCTCAAAAATGAAGTTGCTGCCTGCCGTTTCGCCTTCCACGATCTTGCTGATGACAAGCCCCGCCTTACCGGGATCTGTGTTCCAGTCGATCTTCACGTTGATGACGTTGGCCATCAGGTGCCAATCATCGAGAAGCGTCTCGGGCCCGAAGTTTCTAATGTCGTCCATTGTCAACGACTTGGCCTTTTCGAGGAATTTGCCCGTGAGCGCCGAGAAGTCGAGAAAAGTGCCCGGGTCAGTAATGCCCGCCAGCGTCCGGATCGCAGGAGTGGGAATGCTGAAATAGTTATCGAACGGGTTGTAGGACACCGGCGAGTCGATGGCACCGTCCGTAAGGTACTTCACGATCTGCCTTATGATCTCGCTCGAGAGTTCGGCCCCCTTGTATTCCATCGGAATTCCGCAGTAGTACTTGCTGACGGTGTACGTTTTCGTCCAGTTCGAATCCTCGTCGACCTTGTCGATCGCCAGCTTCGGAACGATCTCGAGGCTGCTGAAAATATTAATGTCAATGCCTGTCACCAGCTCGCTGATGATGCTCACCGGGTCCCTGCCGCCGTCCTCCGGATTGATGACCGGGAACTCAAAGTCGAGCACACCGCTGATGTCAACGCCTGCCGACGATGCAATGCCGCCCGCTTTGTCAACGGCGCCCTCTTTAGGCTTGAAAAGCAGCACCACCCACGCGGATTCCGGCATATCCTCTTCCTCCACGCCAATTGCCAGCCAGCGCTTGATCAGATCGATATCCAGGATCGCCTTGTTCGTGATCGTGAACGTGCCGTCCTCTTCCTTGTATTCAACGCTGTATTTGGTCACGTGCGCATCAACAGAGCCGCCGGAAACGACCGAATTCTTCTCTTTGACGTGGAATCTGACCGCGTTCGTCTCGGGCTTCTCGTCTTCGTCGCCGTCATCGTCGTCTCCGCCTTTACCGTCCTCCTTCTTGACCTCCGGGTCGTCCTTATCGTAAACGATGCGGTTCCCGGAAGTGACCTCATCAAGCTTTTCCATCAGCTTGTCGTAAAGGTCGTTCGGCGTGGCGTTCAGCTTGTCGAGAAGCTGCTCGTAACCCTGATTCGCCGCCTCTTTGATCGCGTCGGGAAGCATGTTGTAATATTTCGAACCGTCGGTCTTGAGCGTTTCGATCCACTCATCGTACTTATCCTTGCCCTGCTTGATGAAATCCTTCAGACGGCCCATAAGCTCGTCCAGAGCTGTCTCTTCGCGAAGTTCTCTTACGCGGTACTCGATCTTGACGGTCTTGCCGTCGTCGGTTTTTTTGGTGAGCGGGAGGTAGACGACTGTCTTCCATTCTTCGTTTTCAGAGTCGCTTTCAGAGTTGCCTCCGGAGTTGTTCCCGTCTCCGGAGTTGTTGCCTGAGCTGTCCCCGGAATTATTCCCGGACTCCTCTTCCTTCCCCTTCAGTTCGATCAGTTTGACCGTCTCCCATTCGTCGCCGTTCTTCGCCTGGATCACGGCTTCAACGCTGTCGGGGCAGTCGGTCTTCTCGAGGTCGACGTCCCATTCCTTCTCGATAACGAAGCGGCCGCCCAGGAGCTTGTTGGTGACGGTGTAGCTGCCGCCGGCGCTCCCGGTCTTGTAGGACGCTGCGAAATAAACGTCCGCCGTCTCGTCGTCTTTGCCGGTCTTCACCTTAAACGAGATCTTCCCTTTTGCGTCCTCCGGCTTGTCGGAGTCGTCCGCGTCATAAACGATATTTCCCTCTTCGTCAAGTTCGCGCACGCGGTAGTTTGCAAGGTCCGCCGAAATGTCGTTCAGATCAAGCTCGCCGGTCAGGTCAAAGGACTTCCTCCAGCTGTTTTCTTTATTGAGGACCGAGGCCTCTCCGACGGTCGTCCACTCGCCGTTATCTTTCTTTTGAAGAACGACTTTAACGCTTTCAGGAATTCCGTCCTTTATCTCTTTTCCGTCGCTGTCTGTCCACTTCTTTTCGACAGTAACGATACCGTCCTGAGTGTTCTTAATCACAAAGGTGCCGTCTTCGTCGCGTTCGTACGACACCGTGAACCCCGCCGAGGAGTACTCGTAGTCGCTCATACTGCCGTTGATATATCTGTATTCGCAGCTGAAATGAGCCGGCTTGCGGTCTGTGTTGTCGCTGTCGCCGGGCAAAAGCATCAGCCTTCCTTCTGCTTCCGGATCATCCGTGCCCGCGTCTATTTTAATGTTCGAGTACCCGTAAGCGACGTTTTTGATGAATTCGCGCACCCGGTAGTTGTCTTCGTCAAAATCCTGACCGATCCGCACGGAGGGGAATCTGCCTTCCCACCTGATGTCCGCGCCGAGGTCGATCCTTTCCACGTCCTGCCACATCGGCTCCGCGTCTTCGCCTTCCGGCGTAACGCGCTTCTGAAGCACCGCAGAAACTCTGTAGATCCTCTGAGGCCACAGGCTGTCGTCCGGCGTGTTCCAGACCTTCTTTGCCGTGAACACGACACCCGATTTCGTGTTGGTGATAACGGTGGTGCGGCCTCTGTCGGAAACCTCCACGGTAACGTCGAATTCGTAGATCCGCTGCGCTCCGTCCTTTTCAACTATATAAACCGCCTTGTCGTAATCGCTGCCCGGGAACGCCTCAGAGTCGAGGTCGGAAACAAACACCGTCTTATCGTCGCAATCTTCCTCGCGTGCCCTGTAATCCGCGCTGTCCATCTGTCCTTGAAAAACGCCTTCCCAGTTGTTTGCGGCGGACAGCGTCAGGTAGTCAACGAACGAACCGGTCTTGAAAAGGTTCACCGTAACAGTCTCCGGCATGTCTATGACGCCGTCATTGCTCTGCCAGATTATTTTTACGTAATAGTACTCACCCGCGGTGTTTTTGATAATGGTCTTCCCGCTGACGCCGTCAGTGTACGACACCTTGTAGCTCATATCCATATGAGTGTCTGTCCAGGGCTCAATGCCGAAAGTGACGGTAGGTTGCTGCGCCCCGCCTTCGTCCGCCGCGTCAAGAACGGGGTTGCCATCCTGGTCAAGCTCGCGAACGCGGTAGTCCGCGTCCATTCCCGCGGTTTCGGGGAGCGGCGAAAAGTCTGCTTTCCAGCCTTTTTCTTCGCTCAGTATGACGGTCTCGACCGTCTCCCAGGTACCGCCGTTCTTGTGCTGCAGCACAACTGAGACCGTTGCCGGCTTATAGTTGTTCTGGGGAATATCCCACCGCTTTTCTGCGGAATATATGCGCGCCTTTTTATTGTTTAATGCGACCGTGCCGCCGCCGTTTCTGAGGGCGGCAAGCGTCTCCGCGGAAAGATTCAGCGCCGAAGCGTCGCGAAGGTTGAGCACCGCCGTTCCCTTTCCGCCGCCTTGAGCGCCTTCCGGACCCGTGACGTCGCGCGACTCCAAACCGCACGTGAGCGTCCACCCGTCCGCCACGAAACCCTCCGCGTGCTCCTCTGTAAGCGTCAGAATACTGATCTCCGAGAGCGTTATATTCGCCGTCCAGCCGTTTTCAGCCGTCAGCGTAAGAGCGCCTGTCTCGGTCTTCTCCTCCGAGATTTTATTCGTGTAATTAACCGTAACCGAAGCGGGAAGCTCCTGCTCCGCACCCTCAGGCCATATCTTTTTAACTGTTAGATCAAAAGCGGTCAGCCATCTGCCGTAGACCACCGTGTTCGTCATGATCGGCTCTTCAAAATCGAAAAGCTCGTCAAACGCGTTGGTCTTGTACCAGTCGCCGAAAATGAACCCTTCCTCCGAAGGATCATCGGGTCTCGTTGCCGTCTGGCCCATTGTGACGACCTGGGTCTCCGGCGGCGTGCCGTGTGCGCCCACGTCGAATCTAACCGTAAGCGGGCCGGGCTCGATCTTCGCGTAAGCGTTGTCGCGCGCCTTCTGCGCCTTGTCGTTGCCGGTGGTCCAGCCGTCAATATTGATATTGTCGTTGCCGTCGTTCCAGTGGCCGTAGGTCACCTTGGCGCCGTTATAGATGCTCAGCGCAACGGTCGAAGCGTCTTTGCCCCAGCCGATGGCGCTGCACTCGTTCGTGCCGCCTCTCGCCACGACGATACCGCCGTTTACGTTAACGGTTCCGCCCGTTCCGCCGCTGCCGCCGCCGATTCCCGCCGCGCTGTACGTATTCGAGAAAATGAGATCGAGGATCGCGTCCGCGATCAGATCGTAAAGAAACGACTCCATGTACGCGTTAATCGGGTCGTCGCTCGCTCCGGGCGTTCCGCTTCCCGCAGTGTCCTGGGCGCCGTCCGTGTACCAGTTGTAGGCTGACGAACCGCCGTAAGCGATAACGTACCCGCCGTTTATAGTGACCTTTCCGCCGTTGCAGCCGTTGCCGCCGCCGATACCCGCGCCGGATTTTGTGGACATCGCGAAAACGAATCCGTCTTCAATTGTTATGTCCCCCGCAGATTCTGCAGGATCCCCCATGAGCTGTCCGTTCATGTCGCGTCCCACGCCTCCGCTGCCGATACCTGCGCCGTCCTCGGAAATCGCGATAACGTTGGTATCTTTTCCGCTGATTATGATAACGCCCGCGCTGCCGGCGTGGCCCCCGCCGCCGCCGCCGATCGCCGCCGCCTGTCCCGAGTATTCCCCGGCTGACGAGGAGCATTTCGCAATGACCGTTCCGCCGCTGATGATGATCGGATCCTCCTGGCTACCCGACGCTCCTATAGCGGTGCGTACATACGTTGTATATACTCTGACTGTTCCGCCCGTGATGGTTATCGGCCCGTTCGTGGAACCGCCGATGCCGATGCTTTTTGAGTCAACCTCCACCGTTCCGCCGTTGATCGTAACTGCTCCGCTTTTGCTGTGAGAACCTGCGCCAATGGTCGCATCCGTTATTACAGTTCCCCCGTTGATGGTGATCGGACCGCCGTCCGCTTCATCTCCGCTGCCTATAGCGGCGCCGTAGCTCAGGGCACCCGGTTTCGCGGTAACCGTTCCGCCGTTAATAACGATCGGGCCGTTTGAGCCATGGCCGCCTCCGCCTATCGCAGCTCCGCCTGTCCAGCTGGTCGAGTTGTGAGTCGTGCCGCCTTTCACGGTGACCGTTCCCGCGTTGATCGTAATGGCTCCGCTTCCATGCTCATATCTGCCTCCGATGCCCGCACAGTAATCCTGTCCGGTCACGTCGATAATACCGCCGTTGATGGTCAGGCTCGAGCCGGTCTCAACCTGGATCCCCGGATAGTACTGGTTCGACGTCCCGATGCCGGTTACCTTTTCTCCGACGATCGTGAGCTTGCCCGTGCCCTCTCTCTGCTGCCAGATCGTGAGCGACGAACCATCCATCAGCATGAACGTACTCGACTCAAGGGCCGAACCATCGCACAGAACGAGATTTACGTCGCCGTTTACGTAAATCGGAACGTTGTACCCGTTCTCGCCGGTGTAGTCCGCGCGCAGGCTGTACCAGCCGTCGTTTTCGTATTCCTCGTTGGAGTCGGTCAGAATGTTCGTGAACCCGTGGTTGGACAAGCCGTAGCATTTCGGCTGGTAGTGGGGATTACCGTCCGCGTCAACGTATAAAACTCCAGGCAGTGTCCCGTCGTCGTGTTTGACGCACTCAATCGTATATTTGCAGAAATCCACCGTTTCGTTCTGGACAACGTGAAGTTCGCCGCTCGCGATCCTGTCGTAGCAGAACTCCTCAAAATCATGCTCGAACGTGATCTCCTCGTACGTCTCCGCGCCTTCCGGCTTATACATACACTTGATCTTTATCGTCGCGGGGTCAACGTCAAAAAACGCGTCGACCTTCTTGGGCTCCCACAAATCAAGACCGTAAGCGCCCATCGGGAACCTGCCGATCGAGTTGCCGTCCGCGTCCCACACCGTGGCAACCATGTCGTAATAGTCGGCAGCGCCCTCGCCCAGCGGGTAAAAATGTATGACGTAGCTTCCGGCCTTTGCGTCGCCAACTGAAATATCTTCGCCTCCGTTTTTAATCACGGAAGTGTTGCCTGCGCCCGAGGTGCCTGTATCTGGGACATTTCCTGTACCCGCGCCGGGTGCGTCTCCGTCACCTGCGTTGACTCCCGCCGGCATTATATTCACGCATATCAGTAATGCAAGAATGAACGAAATGAGTTTCCTGCCCATGATATTCTACCTCTTTATTAAATAATCATCGCCGCAGCAAAAATAGTCTTGATCGATATGGATCGATCAACGGCACAATACACCATTGATATCGTACCAAATTTACGAGGTATAATCAAGAAAAATGACGCGGACGGCAGGTAAAAGACCGGTTGATCTACTATCTCAGATCGTCAACCGAACGACAAAAATCGAACTCCTGCGATCAAAACAGCTCCGCAAATCAATTATTTCCGCCGCGTTCGCCGCATTCGTCTAAAAGCGAAACCCTCTCCCGCATATAAGCAGGCAGATTCCCCTTTATAACGACCTGAGGCACGACGTAAACGTCATCCGGATCGTCAGCCGTACCGTTTATATGCTTGAACAGCAATTCAAAAGACGATTTGGCCTGCTGGTACGGGTTTTTGTAGATCGTAGCCAATATTGCCCCGCTCTCGATATGATCCGCTATCCGGGGATACAGATCCGTTGTCACGATCTTGATCCTGCCGCCCGCAAGTCCGCTTTTCACGAGCTCGTCGACAATGGCGTCGGAATTGGCGGATGATACGAATATGCCGCCGAGACCGGGATGTTTACCGACGACTTCCTTGACCTGCTTTCTGGACAATTCCAGATTTTCTTTGAAATCGCACACTTCGGCGACAACGAGGCCTAACGCTCTTGCTTCCTGTTCAAAACCCGCAATGGCCTCCTTGTGAACGGGAACGTTTCGGTTGCCGAGGAAGACTGCCACTTCATTGCCCGAGATACTGTTTCGGAGCAGTTCGGCCGCGACCCTCCCGCTAAGCATTGATTGCGTACGGATATGAAACGACTGGCGGATCACGTCGCAGTCGTTGATCAGCAGGACCAGGTTTAACCCCTCGTTTACCGCGTCGTTGAGCTTCCGGATAAAACTTTCCGAATATGCCTGAAGCGCCAATATAAGTCCGTGTATTCCAGAATCGAGCAATTCTTCAAGAAATTTCTCGCAAAGATCCGTACCGTCAATATCTTTCGGAAGGCTGCGTATCTCCAGTTCGACCTTAAACCCTGCCAGCTCTTTATGGGCAGCTTCCAGGCCCTTCTTTAATTCTTTATATAATTCTTCGGAGCACGTGTCCAGTATCGCGCCGATCACGATCGCTTTCCTGGAGAGGCGGATGGCGTTTATGCTCGGAGTATAATTGAACTCTTCCGCAAGTTTAAGGATCCGTTCTCTCGTTTTCGGCTTAATACTGCTGTCCTTCTTAAAAGCGCGTGTTACGGTGGTGACCGAAACGCCCGCCTTCTCGGCAATATCGTAGATCGTCGATCTTTTCATGCTGTTCCTCTCATCAAAAACCGTTGCCGTCTGCATCGGCGGCAACGGCAAAATAGTATCAAAGAACCCCGGTATTGTCAATTCTCGGCGCGCTTTAGCCTTCTTTTTTAAACGTTATAAACACCGACGTCCTGCTTTCGGGCACCGATACCGTCAATCCGCTCTCCATCAGTTCCCTGCCGCTCTTGCTGCAGGTCAGGTTTCCGTCGGCGTCGGTCAACAGATATACGGCGTCCGGCTTCAGTCCCGAAAGTTTCGCTACGTACGTAAGCGTTTTGCATTTTTCCGGGCAGAACAGCTGGATAAAGCCGGACTGCGTTCCGGGGTCGACAAACTCCCAGCCACGCCATTCGGTAAGGCCGTAATTCCACTCGGTAAGCGGATAATAATCGCAATAATAATAGTCTTTTATGCTGTGAAATTCATCGAAAGCCCGGCGCAGTGCGCTCCAGTCGAATTTGCTGTAGCGGGTGTCGTTGCCGTCGGCCAGGAAGCAGCAGTAGCTCGACCGCAGGAAATAGGACGTAAAGTCCAGCCGTCCTATCGTTGTCACCGTGCCGAAATACGGGATCCACTGGAAAAGCGCCTGATGCATCGACTGCTTGGTGTCGACGTCGCCGTAATCGTAGTCGGTTTTGTGCAGGGGCACTGAGCGCCTCAGCGTTTCCAGATCGAGCCTCCCGCCGCCGGAAGCGCAGGTGTCGATAAACATATTAGGAAACCGTTCAAGCAGCCTGTCCCAAAGTTCGAGATAGCCCTGAACGTACTTGTTTTCCGTCATTCCGACGCGATCCGCTGAGTCGTTCGCCAGCCAGTTGCCCAGCGGATTTCCCGTGCCGTAATCCTGACGGTAGACGGTCACGCCGCCTTTTTCGATTATCGAGGACAATCTTTCAAACACCCAGTCTACCAGCCCGGGTTCGCCCAGATTCGCTATACGCCAGGTGCCGTCTTCGCCCAGGATCCACTCGGGCTTCATTCCGTCCGGGTCAAGGCAGGAATTGCTTATCCGGACCAGCTCCGGCTCGAACCACACGATAAAGTCCATGCCGTGCGCCGCGGTAATATCCGAAATAGCCTGGAATTCCGTGGGGAAACGGCCAATGTCGACTTTCCAGTTGCCGGTCTCGAGCCATTCGGAAACGGACTCTGTCCCCGTTTTAAAGTACCAGCCGGCGTCAAGCCAGTAGGAATCGAGGGGAATATCGTTTTTCAGGTACTTGTTCAGGACGTTGACCTCTTCCTTCTCCGTAGTCCTGGCCAGATTGATATACGTGGCGGACGTGGCGGACGTCATGGGCTTGATAAGTTGACCGTTTATCCGCGGCATGTTGCAGTCGATAAACCAGTGCCTCCAGAGATTCATTGACGCGTCAATATCCCTGCCTTCGTAATACACGAACGCCATCAGCGGCAGCCTTACCGTTTCGCCCGGGTCGATATACGTGTTCAGGTGCGCCTGTCCCGCGGTAAAACGTACGGCATCTGCAGAAGCATCGAAGCGCGAGAACCAGGAACCGGGCCAGCCGATCGCGAGGATCACGCCGCCGTCGCCGTACTGCAGGTTATAATACGGAAATCCGCCTTCGGAAGAACGGCCCGTAGGCTGGATCTGTTCGAATACAGGCTGCTCGGCAAGGTCAACGGTGTATGGATTATATCTTACCGATTCTGCTTTTGTTACGGGATCCAGCTGATAATCGCCTGCGTTGGCAAAAATATACGGATCCTTTCCGCCGAAGGATATATCCGCAGAATTGACTCCCTCAAGGGGACCGATCCGGTCGCTGCCTGTATTTGTAAAATAAACCGTCCATTCATACGCGCAATAGTTCGGATAGACCGCCATATCTATCCTGACCTCCAGCGCTCCTTTTTTGAGGACGATATCGGTGGCGATCTTCTCTCCTTCGTCCCTGGTCTCGCGGCCGATCTCTTTAAAACTGTCGTTAAAGCCTTTGTATTCTTTTCCTTCGAAGGAGAAAGAGACCGGCAACGCAGAAAGATCCCGGAGAAAGCCTTCATATTCGTTGACGACCGCTTCTTTCTTTTCCTGCGACGGATTCAGTCCGGCGGAAACGTCCGAATACTGATAGGAATACGGTTTATAACCGTTCGACCCGCTTTTCCCCGAATCGGCGCAGCCGAATGCGCCGGCAATTAGCGTTGACGTCAGCATAACAGAAATGATCCTCCTTTTTGATCTGTATCTGTCCATTTTTATTTCCCCTGTTTGCGGCTCTTTTTCAGTATCACTGTGACGGCAATAATTATAACACATATGGCGGCGGCTGCAATAATAACAGGCGCGATCCAGCTGTTTTTGCCGCCGGTCCTGCGGTCCGGCGCGTCTGTATTGCCGGCTTCGGACGGATCTGCCGTCTTTTTCGGTTCGGCGGTGGGCGGCGCGGTGGGATCGGGCTCCGGTTCTTTTACGGTCACTTCGAAAGAAACCGTTTCGCCGCCGTATTCCACCGTGAGCGTCTGAGTACCGGCAGTATCTTTGTCAAATCCCTTCACCATTTCGTCCGTCAGCGGAACGCGGGAAACGATACCGTTGTCGTAATGATAAACGATCGCCCCGCCGGAGAGGTTGAGCAGTTTTCCTTTCTCATATTCCAGTTTTTCCGGCAGTTCCAGTTCCTTTTTCTCTATTGCCGACTTTAGCAGCATGGCGTCGCCGAAGCAGGTGCTGTCCCAGTGATAGCCGTCTTCCGTCGGCGAAACTTCAATCAGAAGCGTTGACCCGCCGGAAATATCTATGGCAATAACGAACTCGTCGCCGTACGTCAGATAGTCCGATTCTGCCGCCTGGACGCCGTCAACGTAAACGTACACTTTCACGAAGGAACCGGGCTCGCCGGTAGTTTTATCCTTGCCCGCCACCGCGTAAAAGATATTGTATTCGCCGCTGTACGCGCTGATGTCATATTCTATCTCCGCGGAAGCGTCTTCAAAGGGATGCACGCCGAACCCTTTTTTGTAATCGATCTCGTTTATGATTATCGGGCTGCCCTTCGAGGTCGTATCGACGCCGAAAGTATCTACTTCGTTTTCCAGAATATTCAGGGATTTAGGGGCAATATCGCTCAGATACACCAGATCTGCCACCGTGACGATCCACTCTTCCTGATGGCCTAAATATGAGATCGCAAGCTGCTGTTTGCCTGTGGTTTGCGGATCGTAGCCGGTCAACATGGTATCTAACATAGGCAATTGCGCGGTGCTGCCGTCGGAATATTTTACGGTGATCGAGCCTCCGCTCATATTCAGCGCTTCGCCCACGGCATAGATCGACTTTGCCGGGAACGAAGTGAATTCTATGGAAGACGGGGCGAATGATTTATCGGCGGCCAGCCGTGCGTTGCCCCATACCGAACAGTCGTAATGGTACGTATCCGTACCGCAGGTGGTGACCAGTTTTAACTCTTTGGCGCCCTTGATGCTGACTTTCGCCTCGTACACTTCTCCGAAATTGAGTGAAGGACTTTCCGCGGCGAGAACGTTGTCGACGTATATCCGGCAGACCATGCTGTACACGTATGGTCCCGGATCTTCCGGCCAGTCGCGCCTTCCTACCGTTGCCAGAAACACGTCATACGTGCTGCTGTAACCTGAGATGTCGAAAACGGCTTCTGCGTTTATATAACCTGCCTGCCCGCTCGTATCGTCTCCGTACGGAACGAGGCCTATGCCTTTTTCGTACGTCCGGCCGTTGAGGACAAGCGTGTTGCCTGAACCGTTAAAGCGGTTGATGACGGAATCCGCGGTGTAGCCTGCCACCGGCGCCCCGGTATTGGGGTCAACTTTTCCCACCGGCGCGGTGCTGACCGGAGTCAGATCGCTCAGAAACAGCTCGGCGTTCTGCTCCTCCGCGGCATTTACTGCCGTGCCGGGCAACAGGCTGAATAAAAGCGTTAAAGCAAGTGTCAGCGCCAATACGAGAGTCGATACGAGAGTCGACGTGTGTCCCTTTTTCATAGTCACGATCCTCCGCTTTTGTTTGGGTTTTGAAAATGTTACCGATAACATTTGCATTATATACGGACGATCGCGGCAAGTCAACCGGTTTTCGCGAAACGGGAGCGGGTAGAGTTTTTTGTTTGGGCTTGTTGCAAAAGATATAAGTTAAGGATGGGAGATTGTGGATTCGCTAACACCCGGTTCAAATCCACTTCGCGTTATACGCAAAAAAGGGGCTGTTCAAAAACCTGTTTTCAGGCAGCTGAACAGTCCCCTGTTTTATATCATTCTTCGAGGCATTCCGCAACGCACAAAAAGGCTCACGGCACGAAAGTTACTAAACTGCTCTTGATCACGCGCTCGTACTCACCGGCAGCGGAGATAAATTGACCGTTTATGCCAGTGTGGAAAACAGCAAAGCACGGCAGCAGCTCACCGTTTGAACCCTGACGGAAAGGCATTGACGACGCGGCATACTCCATAAACTCGGACTCGCTGAGCCCGGTCGCCACCCGGTCGAACGTAAGTTGCTCCCAGTTTTCCGCGTTATTGACCGCGTAAACATCTACGGAAATTATCTCGCCGCCAGTCACGTGGGCCACCGAAAAATCTTTTCCCGCGCTGATATACGCGTAAAATTCACGTTTTTCTTTAATATCTCTAGTGATCTGCATCATTGTTTCTTCGATTTGAGCATCGAGCGACCACTTGAAAGTTTTCATTTCATTGCCGTCAAAATAATAAAACTCTTCTTTGAAATCCGGTCCTGAAATATTTCTGCCCTCTTGACAGACCTCGATAAAGAAATTGTGGTCGGCAATCCCCTGAACGCTGTTCGGATCATCCCACGGGATGGGCGTAGGGCCGGTCGGTGCTTCCGTCGGAGGCATCGTCGGCAACTCCTCATACGGTTTCTCCGTCGGCGGCACCGCAGTGGGCGCGGGCGTGGCGTTTACCGTAATTTTATCCGAAGGCAATTGCTCAGGCCGCGTTTCATACATCGCTTTCACGAATATCTCCGGTTCTGTTCCGCCGATAGTAAAGCGCTCGCCCTCAAACTTCACTTCGCCGCCCATCTGGCTGGAATCCAGATAAATATAGCATTTTCCGCCGCTGTTGAGTATATAAGGCAGTTCGAGTGGCGCGGTAACAGAGCAGATCTCCACCAGTTCACCCCTGGCCATATCCAGTACGTAATAACCTCTCCAGTAAAGCGCATCCGGATCGTTCTCTATGAAATCGGAAAAAGGCGATGGCCTCTGACCAAACATGAGCAGGATATCGTTGACGCCGTTATTATCGTAATCAAACGGTACTGCCGAACCGACCTTTAGTTCCGCCCGGTCAAGCGTATAATAGATCGATCCGCCGGCAAGTATCATATCGAACTCTCCGTGATATTTACAAACATAGACCCTTGCGAGCCCTTCGATTTCCCGCGGCGTTTTCTCTTCAAAGAAATTGCTCACGTCGTATCCGTAATCCTCGTTAAAGGTGATCCTTTCCAGCAGGCTGTAATCCAGGACGGGATACCCGTAATAAAGCGGCCCAGTGTTGCCCGCCTCGCCGGCGGCAAACAACGCTTCATACAGCTCAGCCAGGTGTTTATCTCTTGAGCCCCATAGCAGTCCCCTGCCCAGCTGGTCGTCTCCGATCAGCTGGCTGACGTTGACCAGATCGACGGCCGGCGGCGCGGGGGTAGGCGTGGTTTCCGCGGCGAGCGTCGTGACGTCTCCATCTGTCGGCTGCGTATTGACCCTCTCGCCACGCTGTTTTTTAGCGACAAAGGCGACAATCGTCGCGATCACGGCGATAAAAATGATTAATGCCTCCACGGCCAACGCCGGCCGCATCCTGAACCTGCCGCTGCCCCAACTGCGGGATGCACTGCTTTTCGTTTCGGTATTGATGCCGTTTTCTCCGGCTGAAGCGGCGCGGTCAATAAATTTACTGTTTACTTTTGTAATCGCATTAAACAGTTTTTCCCCGTTCATCTCAGTTCAGCGCCTCCCTGACGTATCGTTTGAGTTTCTTCCGGGTCTTGGACAGAATGCTGCGGACGTGATTATCCCTGAGCCGGTATTCCGACGCGATCTCAGGGGCTGACATCAAAAAATAATATCGTTTCATGAAAATATCCGCTTCTTTTTCGGTCAATCCCGCCAAAAATCCATTCAGCAGTCCGGCAAGTTCTTCTTCGGTCAATTCAGTTTCATCATCAACGCATTCCGCAAGCTCTTTAAAAGTCACGTCGTTTTTGCTGACAATTTCGTCCGCGCTCACCCGGAATATGGCCGCCAACTTTTCGATCGTCGTATAATCCGGCCGTCTGCTCCCGTTCTCCCACTTGGAGACCAGGTCTCGCGAAACAAACAGAAGCTCGGCCAGCGTCTGCTGAGACATATTAACGTTGTTTCTCAAGTCCGCTATCTTCCTTCCGAGCTCCACGATCATTTCCCTCCCCGTTGACCACGTGTATTATTATAGCCACCCGCTTTTGGTATGTTAAGGGACTATTCGCACCCGGTCGAGGTTCGAATCCACAAGCTCCCCTTGCCCGCGGTGCCGGGTCTTGTTTCATTCGCGCCACGGGCGCCGCAAATCTTGATGGCTTTGGTGGATTTGCGGCACAAAAAAAGCAGCCTTTTTGGCTGCTTTTTTTGTAGGTGTATGATCAAAAAAGATCGGGTATTGACCGTCGCCGCAGCTTATTCGGAAACCGCGAGCGTCAATACGAAATATACAGATCGTTTAACGCCGCGTTGACTTTATCGCCTTCCGACAGCTCGGCACTGGTGATTATCGCAACACCCAAGTCGTTCTGCGTGTAATTGAGACCAGCAATATACGCGGCGGCATTAAGCGGAACGTATAAGACAGAGTCTTTTACGTAAGGCGCAACGGGTATCTGATACGTATCTTTGCCACACTTTACTTCTTTATTGCCGTCTTCAAAAGTGAACGTCTTGTTTTTATACGTTACAGTGGCGGTGCCGCCGGATACGTTGACCGTCATATCCTTGATAACACCCAGCGAAGCGGCGGGAACACACAGCCTGTTCTTATACATTTCGGGCAGGACCGCCGTATCCGCCGCATAAACGGCAACTGCTTTTCCGTCGGATAACGCGTAAGGTCTGTTGGCGGCAAATGAAGCGCCGTCGCAGACGACCGACTTTACATTCTCAGAAAGTTGTATCTCTTTAGCATTTGTTCTGTATGCATAATTGAACCGCGCGTTCGGAGCGGCATCGCCCAGGTCAAGGAACTGCATGATCTCGCCGGTAGTCGTGGAATTGTCCGCCCATTTGAAATTAAAGTCAGCGCCGAGCCCGCAGGAAGCGTCGTCAATTGCGAGCACCAGATAGTTGTCACCGGTGAACGATTCGCATTGACCGATCTTCTGCATATTCCAGCCGTCCGTGAATTTTTCGATCGAGCCGTTATCACGATTAATGACGAGGTCGTATCCGTACCATCCGTTTTTGGAATTGCCGTCGGTGTCAATATAAAGGTTCATCCAGTTTTCGCCTTCGCGCGCCGTCAATTGATCTGCGCATACCGCGAGGAAGTACGTCTTCCCGTTCGCTCTCGAGACCTTCGCGTTGACAATATCGTTCCGGCCGCTGTCATTCTTGTACGATACCAGTCCGCCGTTTCCGAGAGAATCGCGGTGGAGCGTGTCGCCCGTCGTATCGCGGTATTCGGGCCATACGTCTGCCCATTGTCCGAGCCCGCCGTCCAGCGTTATTTCGTGCTGACCGGACGCCGCGGGCGCAGTACGTCCACCCTTAAATGAGCGCAGGAACGCGGCTAACTGATAATAATAATTGTCACCGAACCCGCCCTTCATCGGCTCGATGTCGCGGCTGAATTCCGGGTTGAAGCAGTCAACGTAAAAGCTTTCGGACCATGAAATATATGTGTGCGCGATCGTAGGATGACCCGTACCTTCCCAGCGCCCGGCAGCCCATTCGTTCCATTCAGTGATAAGAACCACGTAAGGATCGACCTCTGAAGCGCGTGTCATCTGTTCCGCGAAGAGCAGCCCCTGCCCCGTGGTTTCAAGATTGAACTGGAAATAATCTTTAGAACCGTCAGGCAGCGTGCCGACTTTAGGCTGTTTGCCGTTGGAGAAGCTTCTGCCGGTGCTCGTATTGGCCAGTATTCCGGCGGATATCGATATCTCTTCGACCGCGTTGCCATTTTTGGAGTTATAAGAGGCGATCTGAGGCGTCTCGCACATCCACGTCCAGAAATCCTTGCCGTCTTTAACATTTTCCCGGAGCGCCCAGCAGCGCCGCCAGGTGAAATTCTCGTCGGCGATCTGTCTGGCCTCTTCCGACAATTTGTTGAAATTACCCAGGATGAGGGGTTTTCCGTCGTACATCACGTAAAGATCCCGGTATTGTCCGGTGGAATAAACGTCATCCCAGACGTCAAGAAATACGTTCTCCACCAGGCTGACGTCGTCCGCCAGGAAGAAGCAGATATCGGGCGTATCCAGTCCCTCTTTACGCATCTGCTCGTATTCCTTGAATATTGCCCGGTAGCTCGTCGCCTGCGAATTCCCGTTCGTGACGTCAAGGAATATGAAATCCACACCTATGTCTGAAAGCATTGAAGCGTGCTTCCGGATTATCCAGCGGTCGTTCGTCAGATAATAACCGAAATACGGCTCGCCCCAGTAGTGGCCCCAGCCCTGCGGTCCTTTATCATACGCCTTTTTAACGGCTTCAAAACCGCCTTCCAAATAGATCTTATAGTGATCGTATATTTTCTGATCCGAATACGTCACGCTCGTGGGCGTGAACCAGATCTGATAAAACATACCCACAAGCTTGTCGCGGGGGGCGGAGACGCCGTCAATAACTGTTCTGTCAAGATCGTCTGCCGCGACCCAGGTGTCGGAGTACAGGTCGCGTAAAAGCGTGGTATCAGCCGGATAATAGGTTTCCGGCACTGCATCGCTCCATTTAATATCAACGTTGTCAATATATGCGCTGCCCGAGTTGCCTCCGCTTGACCAGAGCGAAAAATAGCCTTTTGTATCGATATCATATGTAAATTTGGCTTTTATCTTGGTTTTACCGTTCACGTCTTTGACAAAGACGTTTTTGCCATCTTCGATCACTGCAGAAAACAGCGGCTGGAACTCGCCGTCTTTCAGCACTTCAACGGTAATAATATTGTTTTTGGTATCGTCGGTCACTCTGACGCGCTGCGTCTTCGAAAAATCAACGTCGACTTTGAACGACTTTACAGTCGGCCAGGTGTCAATGATACCCACTCTGTTGCAGTGGAATAAGAACCAGATACCGTTGGTTCCGACCGCGGCGAACTGATTGCCGTATTCCGGCAGCCTGAGGCCGATATATTCCGAAACGTTTTCAACATTTCCTTTTCGGTCTGCGTTGACGTCCCATTCCGCAACGAAAACGTCTGCCTTTATTTTATGCTTTGAGGCAAAATAGGCGTGATTTGTTTTGCTTTTGAAGACACCGTCTGCCTGTGTCCCCTCGGAGTTTACATACCAGTCGGGATCGTTTGCTTTTATTTTCTGTTCAAAATCCTGACTGTATGAATAGCTCTGCGGTTCCGGTATCTCCGTGCCGCTCTGACCGTTATCTTCAGTTATGCCGTCGTCAAAAACATAGTTTTTTCCCGGTCCATCCGGTCTGTTCGTACCCGCTTTGTTACAGCCGGCAAGCATTATGATCACGATACTCAACAGAACACAGGATAACGCACGCATCTGCTTTTTCATCGTATTGCTCCTTTATAAAAAGATACAGTTTTATTTTAAGGTACTGTGTTTGCAAATACAATTGCATAACCACGACCATATATTGCAATTACAATATAATTGTCATATAATAACGGCGGAGGAAACGAGCATGGAAATATGCGGATTGTATACGGTACATAAATCTGAAATAAGTGCGGACAACTTTTCATACCCCGTTCACTGCCACACCTCCCACGAAATACTTGTCGTGACAAAAGGAAACTGCGGTATCGTCATAGGCGGTACCGAGTATGAACTGGGCGTCAACGATGCTGCGTTTATATTTGAAAACGAAACGCACGGGCTTTTGATTCACGAGGCGCCGTTTGAATTTCTTGCGGTTCAGTTTATACCGAAAGCGTGCAAAAGTGCGGATCTGGACAACCTGATCTCCGGGCTCGCGGACAAATGCAAAAACAAAAGCGGCGCTGTTTTTACGCTCGATGCTGCAGTTTATCCGACGGTCGTTTCATGTATGCGCCGTATCTGCGACGAGCGCTCCGATACGGATATAGACATGTACTTTACTTACATACGCGCGATCCTTTACGAACTTGGTCACAACGCCGTGAAAAAAACCGGCATTGTCCTCGATAATAAAAGCAAAAGGAACGCCGGCGCGGAACTGTTGAACGCCGTGATCGATTACATAGGCGAAAACCTCAATATGTTATCGGATCTGTCGTTTATCAAAGCGGTGTTCCATTACAGCAATTCGCGCGTGAACCGCCTGTTCCGTGATACGCTCGGCGTCTCCGTGTGGCAATATATAACCGCGAAAAAACTCGATCTGGCGTATAATCTCATTGCGGAAGGCTCTGGCGCAACTGCCGCCGCGTCAAGATGCGGTTTTGGAGACTATTCGGTATTCTACAAATCTTTTGTGAAACATTTCGGCATCTCCCCTTCCGCCGTCAAAAACCGCAGTGTTGGGTCGTCATAATAATTCACAAAAGCGATTAAAAAAGGATTGAATACACTAATACTATTGAGATTGTGGATTCGCCCACGCAAATTCCGGTCTTCTGCTGCTTTTTCCGGAATTTGTTTAAAGGGCCCTCCTCGCTGAAACATGCCACCGGCATGTTTCTACGCGCCGTTGTGCACTGATTTCCGGAGTATCCGGTTGGCGCTGGCGCTCGGTTCGAATCCACAAGCTCCCATTGCCCGCAGCGCCGGGCCTTGATTCATTCGCGCCGCGGGCGCCGCAAATCTTGATGGCTTCGGTGGATTTGCGGCACAAAAAAAGCAGCCTGTTTTGGCTGCTTTTTTTGTATGGGAGATTGTGGATTCGAACCACAGAAGGCAATGCCAGCAGATTTACAGTCTGTCCCCTTTGGCCACTCGGGAAATCTCCCCTGACAAGAGAGCTGGTGGACGGATTTGAACCCCCGACCTATTGATTACAAATCAATTGCTCTACCAGCTGAGCTACACCAGCGCCGTTTTTAACTGAGCGCACTGGGCGCGACAGCAAACGATATTCTACTTATATATAGGAATATTGTCAATTCTTATTTTTTGCTTTTTTCATGCGCAAATTAGCAGCAGGTCCTTAGGAAACAGGTGACAGACTTGCGTTCGCCGTCAGGCGGCTCTCGGGTGAACAGGTGACAGACTTGCGTTTTTCAGGCCCAAGGCATAGAAAAAGGAGACGAACCGTAGTCCGTCCCCTGTTGTCCCCGTTTAGATTTGACGTTGCCCCGGATCAGCCCTCGAACAGCGCTTTTGCGAACTCTTCGGGCACGAAGGGCTGCAGGTCGCCGATGCCTTCGCCTACGCCGACCAGGCGCACGGGAATGCCCAGCTCCTCGCAGATCGACACCACGATGCCGCCTTTTGACGAGCCGTCAAGCTTCGTCAGGATGATGCCGGTGATCCCGGCCACTTCGGAAAAGGCTCGCGCCTGATTCACGGCGTTCTGGCCTGTTGCCGCGTCGAGCACCAGGAATGTTTCGTGGCGCACGCCGGCCATTTCGCGCTCGGCTACGCGGTTCATTTTGGCCAGCTCGTCCATGAGGTTCTTTTTGTTGTGCAGCCGCCCCGCAGTGTCGCAGATCAGCACATCGACGCCCTTCGCCCTGGCGCTGCGGCACGCGTCGAACAGCACTGCCGCCGGATCGGCGCCTTCGGACTGGCTGATCATATCGACGCCCGCGCGCTGGGCCCAGACGGCCAGCTGATCGATCGCAGCAGCACGGAAAGTATCGCCGGCCGCCAGCAGGACACGCTTCCCGGCGTTCTTGTAAAGGTAGGCCATCTTGCCGATAGAAGTGGTCTTGCCCACGCCGTTGACCCCGATCACGGAGATCAGCACAGGCACCGCTTCTGTATCGAGCCCCTGCTCGCCCTTTGAAAGCATTGCCGCGATCTCCTCGCGAAGCGCCTCTTCCACCTGCGCAGGGTCGACGATACGGCCTTCCTTGACGCGCGCCCGGAGCCTCTCCATCAGCCGTTCGGTGGTCTCGACGCCGAAATCGGACGTGATCAGCAGTTCTTCCAGCTCGTCGAACAGGTCCTCGTCGACCTTGCCGAAACCGGCCAGGATCATATTCAATCTATTCTTAAAACCTTCCCGGGTCTTCTTCAGCCCGGCCTTCAATTTTTCAAAAAAACCCATGTCTGTCCCCCGTTCGCCCCAGGGCCTTAAAAGTGCCGGCGGCTTTCAAAGCCCCCGGCAGCGCTTAACCGCCAGTGCGTCATTCCATCTTCAGCGAGACCACTCTCGAAATACCTTTTTCCTCCATCGTCACGCCGTACAGCGACCCGGCGTACTCCATCGTGCCCTTCCTGTGGGTGACCATAATGAACTGCGTCTCCTTCGAAACACCGGAAAGGTAGTCGGACAGCCGGTAGACGTTGGCGTCGTCCAGCGCCGCCTCGATCTCGTCCAGCAGGCAGAAAGGAGAAGGCCGCATGCGCAGGATCGCGAACAACAGCGCAATAGCCGTGAGGGCGCGCTCGCCGCCGGACAACAAAAGCATGTTCTGGAGCTTTTTACCCGGAGGCTGGACGTTGATGTCGATGCCACAATCCAGCACGCCAGAGCCGGAGCCGTTGTCCGACAACACGATATCTGCCTTGCCGCCGCCGAACAGCTCAACGAACACCTGGTTGAAATTGGCGCGGATGATCTGGAACTGCTCGGAAAATTGACGCTGCATGACCTCCGTCAGCTCGTCGACCGTCTTCTTGAGCTTCGTCCGGGCCTCCGTCATATCGCGGCTCTGCTCGGAAAGGAACTTGTACCGCGTGACCGTGGCCTCGTACTCCTCCACGGCGTTGACGTTTACCGGGCCAAGTGCCTTGATGGCCGCTCTGAGCTCCACGATCCGCGCCGCAGATTCTTTATAGTTCTCGATAACGATGTCTTTTGCCAGCTCTTTGGCGGCGGTGAGCGTCAGTTCGTACTCTTCCCACAGCCTGTTGCGGCCGGTATTGATCTCGTTTTCGCAGCGCACCTTCTGGATCTCCAGCCGGTTGGCTTCCTGCTCTATATTGGTGATGCGGGTGTTGATCTCGGTGATCCTGGTGAGCATACCGCCCAGGGCCTGGTCGGTCTCCGATTTGCGCTTCTCGACGCCTTCCAGTTTTTCCGCCGCATCCGCCGCGTCAAGTTCCGACACCGCCCGTTTCGTTTCCAGATCCCGGATATCCGCCTGGAGCGACCTGATGTTGTCCGCGTTCTCGGAAGCAGATGATTCGTATAACGCGATCTTTTCGGTCAACGTTTCTATCTCGCGCCCGAGGCCTTCCGCGTCGTCCGCCGCTTTCTGCCTGGCCGCGCACACCCGGTTTTCGTCAATTTTAATAGCGAACAGCGCGTTGCTGACCGTCTCGCGCCTTGCCCGTACGCTTTCCGCCTCCGTCGCCGCGCCTTCCAGCTGCTTTTCCGCCTCCGTTATGGCCGCGGCAATGTCCGCCGCTTCGGCTCCGAAGGACTCCACCTGCCCGGACAACGACTGCACCAGTGTGATCTGCCCTTTGAGCTCTTCCACCAGGCTCGCCCGTCTGGTCCGCCTGCCTTCCTGCCTCTCCCGCAGGGCCGCCACCTTCGCCGCCGCCGTTGACGCTGCACGCTCCAGCTCCCTCAGCTGCTCGAATCTTGCCGTCTGGCTCTCCGACAGCAAGGCCGCCTCGGCTTTATTGTCCGACAGCTTCTTGTAAAGCTTTTCCACCTTTTTGGAAGCCTCGTCCAGCTCCTTCTCCAGCCTGGGGATCTCGCGTGTCCGTGACAATGCTCCGGTGGTCTTTGCGCCGCGTTCGGCCGCGCCGCCGGTGATGGCGCCGGACGTTCTCAGGATGTCGCCTTCGAGGGACACGCACATGAACTGATATTTATACTTTTTCGCCGCGTCGATCGCGTCGTCCAGCGTCTCGAAAAGGGCAACTCTTCCCAGCAGACTGTCTGCGGCCGGTCGGAATTTTGCTTCGCATTCCACTCTGTCGCTGGCAATGCCTCTGTACCCCCGCATAGCACGGAGTTCTCGCTGCAGCTGCTCGTCCAGGCGCTTTCCGGTCACCGCCGTGAGCGGCATGAACGTGGCGCGTCCGAATCTATGTTCTTTCAGGAAATTGATAGCGGCCCTTGTCTCGTCCTCGGTCTCGGTGATTATATTCTGGTAGCTCTGCCCCAGCGCCGTTTCCACCGCCAGTTCGTATTCTTTGGGCACCGTGATGAGCTGTGCCACCGCGCCGTAGATCCCGTCGCCGAACGCCGGGTTCTTTTTGCAGGCCTGGAGCACTTCTTTAACGCTTCTGGCGTAGCCCTCGTACCCTTCCTCCATCTCTTTCAGCAGCTTGCACTGGGCGTTCAGGCTCTGCATGCTGCCTGTCAGGGACGTGATCTCCCGGTTGGCCTCGTCGATGGCGGTCCTCAGGGCGGCCAGGCGGCCTTCGTTGTTCTGGTACTCCTGCTTCGCGTCGGAAGCGGCGTTGCCCGCGTCAATATATTCTTTTTCCGCTTCGCCCAGTTCTCCGGCTCCTGCGCTGTCGCTTTCCTGGATCGCCTTCAGTTCCACGTCCAGGGCGGCTTTTCGCTCGGTCACCATGCCGATCTGCGCTTTCGCGGCTTCTGCCTTGCTGTTTTTTTCGCCCAGATCCAGCCTGAGACGCACCAGTTCCGTCCGGATCTCCTCTTTTTTCGCTTCCGCCGCGGTCAATTCCCCGTCGGTCTTGTTCAGGAGTTCTTCCTGGGCCCGGCTTTTCGCCCGGATCTCGTTTATCTGGCCGTCAAGCGCCTCGATCTCCGCTTTCAGACGGTCGATCTCCTGCCTGTGGGCCTCGATCCTGCCGGTCTCCGTGGCTTTTTCCGTGTCCGCCCGCTGAGTTTCCTCTTTCGCGTGGACGATCTTTTCATTGTTCAGCGCGATCTCGCCGTTGATGCGCTCGATCCGCTTTTCGTGCTCCGACTGGTCGCTCCGGAGCTTGGCGATCAGGCCGTCAAGCTGGCGGGACAATTCCAATTTCGACTCGTTTTCCTGCCTCAGCGCCTCCAGCGCGGCGTTGGCCTCCGCCCTGTCCGAATTGACCGTGTCAATATTCCTGTTGATGACTTCGAGATTGTCCTCGGCCCGCGTGATCGTTTCGCTGAGCACGCCCACCTCGATGTCCCTGAGTTCGTAACGGAGGGCAAGATATTTCCGGGCAACTTCGCTTTGTTTTTCCAGGGGTTTGATCTGGGCTTCCAGCTCGTTCACGATGTCACTTATGCGCAGCAGGTTCTGCTCCGTGGCGGCAAGTTTCCTTTCGGCTTCGTTCCGGCGGATCCTGTATTTCATAATGCCCGACGCGTCCTCGAAAATGTTCCGCCGCTCTTCCGACTTGGTGCTCAGGATCTCGTCGATCCTGCCCTGCCCGATCAGCGAATAACCGTCGCGGCCAATACCCGTGTCCGCGAACAGCATCACTATGTCCTTCAGCCTGCATTGCGCCCCGTTGATCAGGTACTCGCTCTCGCCAGACCGGTAGAGGCGCCTGGTCACCCGCACTTCGAGATAGTCAATATTCAGCGCCCGGTCTTCGTTGTCCATGATCAGCGACACTTCGCACATTCCCGTGGGCTTGCGGCTCTGGGTCCCCGCGAAGATCATGTCTTCCATCCGGCTGCCTCGGAGCGTCTTGGGGCTCTGTTCGCCCAATACCCATTTAACGGCATCGGAAATGTTGCTTTTTCCGCTGCCGTTCGGGCCGACAATCGCCGTTATGCCGTTGCTGAATTCCAATACTGTCTTGTCAACGAATGACTTGAAGCCCTGCATCTCGAGTCGCTTTAGGTACAATGCTTTACACCGCCTTCGCACCGGCTATTGTACCAGTTCGGGGCGCCGATGTCAATGCGAACGCGGGTGCGAACAAGGGCCGCGAACGGGGGACAGACTTCTGTTTTTTTCGTTGACAAGGCTGATGCAAACTGATACAATCGGGCTCGCTTGCAGCATCTGAATGTACCCACCAAAAACTAAATATGGAGGTATTGACCATGCCCACTATGCCACGACAAATGAGCGTGTCCGGCACTTACCATGTCATGCTGAGAGGCAATAACAGGGAGAAAGTGTTTATTGACCGGCTCGATATTAAAAAGTTTTTGTTTATCCTTGGCGATTTGAAAAAAGAGTACAATTTTAACGTTTTTGCCTATTGTTTTATGTCGAATCACGTGCATCTGTTGTTGCGCGAGCCGGAATGCGGCCTGATCAGCAAATTTATGCAAAAACTTGAATGCCGGTTCGTGCGCTGGTACAACGCCAAATACGACCGCTGCGGCCACCTGTTTCAGAACCGCTTCAAAAGCGAAGTCGTGGAGGATCTCGCCTATTTTAGGACGCTGGTCAGATATATTCACAACAATCCGGTCAAAGCTGGGCTCGTCAGTCGGGCGGGAGATTACGCAGATAGCAGTTTTCGCTGCTTTTTCAGCGACAACAACACTTTGATTGACCGTGATTACGTTTTTGAGGCGATTGCCCAGCCGGAATTTGCGTTTTTTCACTCTTGCAGTCCGACGACCGACGAGGAATCTCGCTGCATTGAACTCTCCGAAAAGCTGAAGCCGCGGGTCATTGATGAATATTCATTCGAAATTATGCAAACACTCTCCGCCTGCTATAACGGCGCGCAGCTTCTCGGTATGGGGTTGAACCGACTTTTCGACTGTATACGGCAATTCCGAATGCGCGGCCTGACTTACAAGCAAATCGGTCAATTCCTGGCGAAGAGCAAAAGTACCGTCTTTAAATGGGCAGAGCTGGCCTGTTAGCGCCGGAACGCGACAACAATTTGAAAAATCGTAATGTGAAAGAGTTGTTTGTTGCTTTTTTCGCGTTGATCTGATAACAGAAAACACAACATGTCAATTAATTTTGCGTTCAAGGTTGTTGCCTTTTAGTCAGCCCGGCTTACAACTGTGTGTATCCTTTTGCTTTTTTTGACGCAGCATACTCAGCATCGTCCAAATCGCTTTTTTCTCTCGTCAATTTGCCAAAAAACGACAATAAAGCCGGTCAATCGAATCGTTTTTTTCGTTATTGAACTATACAGGCCAGAAGTGATAGAATATCCAGGCAACGGAAGTCTGTCCCAAGTTCACTGAGTTCACCGGTTCATGACAGCTTGACGATTGCGCAAAGCGAAGTTCGGCCTCTAAATCCTTCGCTCTATAAAATAAAACCAAGGAGAAAAACAAATGAAGCAAAAAATCCGCCTTACTTCGGCACTATTCCGCGCCATACCATCGCCGGTGGTTGCCATTTTTGCAATTTCCGTTGTCACAATGAACCTTCTCGCCAACAAAACGCTGATCCAGACGGGATTTCTGGCAATTGACGGAGGAATTCTTGTTTCGTGGATCTCATTTTTGTGCATGGACGTCGTCACAAAACACTTCGGCCCAAGGGCGGCAACGAAATTGTCGGTTTTTGCTATCGCCACGAACCTGCTCGTTTGCCTGATTTTCTACATTGTCAGCATAATTCCGACTCCCGGCGTCGACGCGGATTACACTGCTTTCAACGAGATCCTCGGCGGCACCTGGTTCATACTGCTCAGCAGCACGATTGCGTTTTTCCTCTCTTCTCTTGTCAACAATTTCTTAAATTTTGCGGTTGGCAAGCTGTTTAGAGCAAACCCCGACGGCAAAATCGCTTTTTTCGTTCGCAGCTATGCGTCCACCTTCATCGGTCAATTCGTTGACAACCTCATCTTTGCCATTTTGACCTTCATGGTGTTTGCTCCGATCTTTTGGAACGGCTTCCACTGGACGTTCCTCCAGTCTGTCACCTGTTCACTCATCGGAGCCTCTCTGGAACTTCTCATGGAGGTGGTTTTCTCGCCCGCCGGGTACGCCATCTGCAAACGCTGGAAGCGGTTGGGGGTCGGTGATGAGTATTTCGAACTTGAAAAACAACTTTCCGGAAAGGACGTGGCAAGATGAATGAACTGAAAAGCGGCGATTCGAACGGCAATAACAGGTCTCTCAAAGTGCTTATTACCGGTTCCGCCCGCGGAATAGGCCGCTCCGCGGCAATTAAATACCTCGAAGAAGGGTGCTCCGTTTTCGGTTTTGACGTTTTGCCCGGAACGATCACGCACAATGCATATACTCACTATATAGTTGACGTTTCACGCCCGGAAACACTCCCGAATTTCGCAAAAGATGGACCCTCTGGCTTATGCGAATCCGAGCGCGAACGGGGGACAGACTTGCGTTTCGGGGAAGAAAGTTCCTCCGACACCCCACTCCCTCCGCCTAACGTCATCTTCATCTGCGCCGGAGTGCAAAATTCCCCTGACGATATTATGATCAACCTCAAAGGCGCCATCAACGTTACCGAAAAATATGCATTCCAGCCAGAAATACGCTCCGTCCTGTTTTGCGCTTCCGCCTCAGCACATACCGGATTTGAATTCCCTGAATACGTTGCCTCCAAAGCCGGCCTGATCGGATATATGAAAAACGTTGCCGTCAGACTTGCGCCATACGGCGCGATCGCAAATTCTATATCGCCGGGCGGCGTAATAACCGAATCTAACGACCCTGTTATGCGTGACCCGGCTTTATGGACAAAGATAATGGATGTTACCCCGCTGAAGAAGTGGGCAACAGAGCAGGAAATAGCCGATTGGGTCTGGTTTTTGACGGCTGTCAACCGCTCTGCCTCCGGAATTGACATTCTGATCGACAATGGCGAGAGCAATCTCGCTTCGACTTTCGTTTGGCCTGAACAGCCTAACCCCAAATAAAACGGAATTAAAACAGGAGTAACCGCAAGAGAGAAAACGCAAGTCTGTCACTCGTTCGCACCACAAAAAACCAAGTCTGTCACTCGTTCGCACACTCGCCATGAACACATTTTTGATTGCCCTAACCAACGTCCTCGTAACACTCGCGTGCATTGTCCCCGGCTTCGTCCTCTGCAAATGCAAAAAAGCGTTCGCCGACCACTTGCCGACGCTTTCAGGCATCCTGGTCTTTATCGGCACGCCGTTTTTGGAATTCACGAGCTTCATCTCGCTGGAATATAAACCGGAACATCTCGCGCAAATGGGAATGTTTTTCCTGATCTCGCTTGCCGCTCAGCTCACTTTTTGCCTTGGTTTTTATCTGATTGCCGGAAAAAAGCGGATCGAACAGCCGATTCGGGTGGTCAATATTGCCTCCGTGCTTGGAAACGTTGGCTATTTCGGCCTCCCGCTTGTCCGCGCGATCCTCCCCGGCAACGCTTTGGCCCTCTGCTGCGCGACAATGTTTATCGTTTCGATGAATATCGTCACGTTTACCGTGGGCGTTTTCCTCCTGACCGGCGACAAACGCCACATTTCGGTCAGATCCGCGCTCCTGAACCCCGCCACCGTGGGCCTCGCGATCTCACTCCCGTTCTACTTTTTCGGATGGGGCAATTCGCTGCCGTCGGCCGTAACGTCAATGGCTTCCAACTTTGCCGCGATGACGGCCCCGCTTTGTATGTTTATCGTCGGCGTACGCCTCGCCATGTCAGATCTCAAAAAATTATTCACTCGCGGCAACGTTTACCTCGCCGCCGCATTAAAATTGATCGCTTTTCCGCTTTTCTGCTGGCTTTTGACCTGGCCGTTGTCGAAAATTCTCCCTTTTCAGCCCGGCCTGCGCCTTACGCTCGTTATACTTGCGGCAACGCCTTGCGCCTCGCACACTTTGAATTTCTCGGAGATCTACAAGGTCAATCCCGAACTTGCCGCGAACTGTATCCTTATTTCGACGATCTTTTGTTTCGCGACTTTGCCTTTGTTTACTTTATTACCAATGTAGCGGACGATGGGGCTATCGAGATACAAGTCTGTCACGCGTTCGCATCCCGCAAAAACACAAGTCTGTCCCCCGTTCGCTGTCCTCGTTCGCCGGCAAAAAAAGGCGGGGGACCTAAAGTCTGTCCCCCGTCCACAGTCGGCGCGAAACCAAGTCTGTCCCGCGTTCGCGCCGGTCTGCGCCTGCTGGCGCTTCTTACTTTTTGATAATAAAGGCCGGCATCGGGATCCCGTCGCTACTGGCGATGTTGGCGCTGGCCGGCAGCCCGTCTTGACGGATGCCGTAACCCACCGCAGAAGGCTCACGGGTCAAAACGATCTTGACCGTTGACCCGTCTATCTGCTCGATCTCGGAATACATCTTGTCGCCGTATTCGTCGAGTGCGTAAAGGCCGGCAATCTTGTCGCCTTCCAGCAGCGTTATTCCGTCGCCCACGTTTTTAAAGGTGATAACGATCGAATTGTCGCTGTTCCAGGTGATCTTGTCCGGCTCCGGCGCCAGCGAATGCGCCGCGTCCCCCTGGCCGTAAACGACGTAAGCAGCGATTTTTGCCGCGCGCTTGCCCAGTTCCAGCTTGTAAAGCGGATGCGCCCAGTCCGGATCCCCCGCTCTGTAGCCCTGATCCATTGCCGTGACGATGTACGAATTCAGCATGCTGCGGTAGGCGTCGAACTGCGCGGCGCGAATGTACGGCAGCTCGGGCCAGTAATAATCGGCTTCACTGCCGTGGGTACTCAGCTGAACGTTGATGAACGGGAAACACAGCCCCCACGCGTGCCGGTAACCGCTGACCGTCCGCTTCAGATTATCCGCGTAACGAAGGTATTGGCCGCCCGCACTCTCGCTCTCGCCTTGATAAAAGATCATTCCCGTAATTTTGTTGCGCGTAAACGGATAAAGCAACGTGTTGTAGAAGCCGGAGACCGGGACGCTGGCGCCCGTGGTGAATCCGAGTTCCGCGGCAACGTCCCCGGGCATCAGTTCGTGGAGCGTTGACCCGCCTGAGGCCGCCATGATCAAGCCGAGCGGCACATCAATGGTTTTGCTGAGCTCTTTTCCGAAATAATAACCGATGGCGGAGAAGGACAACACCGTCTGCGTCGTGGTTTTGGCCCATTTCGTGTTCGGCGAGACCACGTCTTCCTGCGGTATCGTAACGTCAAGGCCGTCGGTGTACGCGTCCATCACCGATTGCCGCGACTGCGAATAAATGCGGATCAGATCGTTTTTGTTGATCTCTTTGGCGTATTCCGGCGTCGTCGACGCGGTGCTCATATACATCAGTTCGGCGTTCGATTGTCCGGAGATCACCCAAACGTCGCCCACAAGGATGTCTTCAAACTCGGTTCTTTCGCCGTTTTTCGGGTAGATAACCAAAGTCTGTCCCTCGTTCACCGCCTCGTGGGACGAAAACCGGATCGTCCAGCTGCCGTCCTCCGCCACGATCCCGTACCGTTTTTCGCCCATAAACTCGCCGTAAATAACGGCGCCGGGGTTGTCAGACCGCCCAAACACGTTAAAATACGCGTTGCGCTGGACGACCATATCGGAGGAAATGGTCCCGTTGACCGTGTATGTCACCGGTTCGCCGCTGTCGTTCGGCTCTTTTTGCGCCGGCAACGGGGCCGGGGCAATATTTGTCGTGGGCAATTTCGAGTCCGGGTCAACTTTTTTGCACGCGGTCGTTGGCAACAGCACGGTCATGCAGATCAGCGCGGCTAATATCACTCTAATGCCTGCGGCGGCAATCTTTTTGAGCTGCTTTTTGTTTTGTGTGTCATGGGTTTTTGCTTTTGCTTTCATTATTAACCCGCCCCCGTCTTTTCGTCCCGCCCCCGTCCGGCTCCGCCGAATCGGAGGCACATACTTTAGTACTTTAGATTATATAATGGGGAGGCGCGGAAGTAAAGTGGCGCGAGAGGCGTGGAAGGTGACGGTGGAAAAGTGACAGACTTGCGTTTCGGAGGCTTTGCCAAGGGGGCGAACGGGTGACAGACTTGCGTTTTACCGGGTACGCCCGGGTATCTCTCAGCTCCCCCGTTTTGCCGAAATCCTCGACGTTAAGCAAAGCAAAAACCCGCGTTATTCCGGAAAATATGTATAAAAAAAGCAAAAACCCTGCGAATATGCAGGGCTTTTGCTTTCTTTCACGGAGAAGCGGGGATTCGAACCCCGGCGCCGGTAACCCGACCTAACGGTTTAGCAAACCGTCCCCTTCGACCTACTTGGGTACTTCTCCAGTCGAGTGACGCAATTATAACAAGTTCCCTAAAACGTGTCAACACATTTTAATGAGGATTTTAAACGAGGCGAAACGGAAGTCTGTCCCCTGTTCACCATCGGTCGAATCGTTCGAAACGGAAGTCTGTCCCCTTTCCACCGCCGCGCGAATCGGTCGAAACCCAAGTCTGTCCCCTGTTCGCGCCCCTCCACCGCCTGTCCGCCGGCCTCTTGCCAACAGCTTCACAAATATGTTACAATTCGTACATCAAAACGAGAAGAGGTGTCTCCGTTAATGGCAAACAAGAAAGAAAACACCGCCGCCCAGGAAGCGGCAAAGAAGGCGTTGGCGGCGCTCCAGGCAAAAAAGGATGCCGAAGGTGGCGAGAAGGAAGTCACGCGCACAACGTCCGGGACGACCAAGACAAAAGTTCAGCACAATATCACACACGTTGACCAGCAGAGCTCGTCGAAGGAGGAGCTGCTCGCCATTACGAGGGCAAACGCCCGGCCGTATCGCGTTGGCGCGATAATTTTGTGGATCCTTGCCATCGCGTTTGAGGTTCTGGCAATTTTGTGCTTTAAAAAAGTTTTCAAATGGGATTTCATACAGAACAACCCCGGCTGGACGATCTCGTGGGCCGTCTGCCTGGGACTTGACCTGATCTGCGTGATCTTCGGTTCGCTGCTGTGGAAGAAGGGCAACCACCTTGACCCGGCTTCGGAGAAGAACAAGACCCGCTTCTGGCTGCACAACAACCTGGGCGTCCTCATTTCGGTCATTGCCTTCGCGCCGTTCCTCATTTTCGTGTTGACCGACAAGAAAGCCTCCAAGCAGTCGAAAACCATCGCCGCCATCGCCGCCGTCGTGGCGCTGCTGGTTGCCGGACTCGTGAGCTACGACTGGAATCCGGTATCGCAGGAGCAGATGCTCGAGGAAGCCGGCATTTCGACGGACGCCGAGTACCCGCTGGTCTACTGGACCAAGAGCGGAGGCGTTTACCACTACTATGAAGACTGCGGCCACCTCGACCATTCCATCGAGCTTTTCAGCGGAACGTCTGTTGCGGCTATCGAAGCCGGCAAGACCCGTATGTGCAAGACCTGCTACGACAAAGCGGTCAGAGAAGGCGCGATCGCTGCGGAGAATAACGATTCGTCGGACAACGGAGGGGACAAGGGTGAAGATAACACGGACAATGGTGCCGATCAGGCCAACGTCGGCAATTGATCGGCTGGCCGCGATCTGATTTTATAAGTCGCACAACAGCAGGCGCTTCCGGGCGCCTGTTTTTTTGTTGGTTTTTCACGGTTCAACCCAGCCGCGAACGAGTGACAGACTTGCGTTTTCCAGCCGGTGGAAAGGTGACAGACTTGCGTTCACCTGCCGGTGGAAAGGTGACAGACTTGGGTTTTCCAGCCCAGGCAGACAAAAAAAACAAGAGGCCGCTTGTCGTTCCTATAAAGGAAAGCAGCCTCGTGTTTGAAAAATCGTGCGTTGCCCGGGAACAATTCCGGGCAATAATTGTCCGTCGTCAGGCGGCAAGTACGGAGATCTTGTTCTGAAGGATCTCGGTGATGATGTCAACGACCCACGCGATCACGTTGCCGATGCCAGTGAACAGCACAAGCAGTCCAACGACCAGCGTGATGACGTTTTTGGTTTCAAAGAATCGGATGATCCTGTAGGCGCCGCCGATCAGCCATCCAAAGAAGAATTGAAGGATGACCTTTACGATCTTGGGCAGGGATTCGTACGTTTTCGTAATATTCATGTTCGACACCTCTTTTTTTGTGTTTGTAAGGAAATTATACATTATTATCCGGATTTTCACAAGATTATTTTAGTGGTCTGGGCCTGGCGAACCCACGGTGATCGCAAGTCTGTCCCCTTTCCACCGGGGGGCGAACGAAAGTCTGTCCCCCGTTCGACGGACCATTCGACCGCCCGAAACCCAAGTCTGTCCCCCGTTCGACGGACCATTCGACCGCCCGAAACCCAAGTCTGTCCCCCGTTCGCACCTGTTCGGCATTGACAGCGCCCTGCCAACAGTGGCACAATATTGGCCGAAATAACACAGTGCAGAAAGGGACGTAAAGAGCGGTTATGAAACGGATCAACGGAACGGAACTGACGAACCGGCTGGAGGAGCTTGTCCGGAAGGGCATTGACGAGGCGCTTTACAGCGGCATCGCGCTCAGAGTTATGCAGGACGGCGAGACCGTGGCGGAAGTGCTGGAGGGCGTGGCAGATCTTGAGACGGGCAGGCCGGTGACGGCGGACACTTTGTTCCGGCTGGCGTCAATGACGAAACCCGTGACTGCAGCGGCGGTGTTGTCCGCGCAGGACCGGGGGCTGCTGAGTTTGTTTGACGAGGTGGGGCAATACCTGCCTGCGTACAACGATATGTGGGTCGGCCGCAAGGAGGTCCGGGAGGACGGGTCGATCGCGTTTGTCCCGGCGGAGAAGGCCTGCAAAAAGCTGCGGATCCACCACCTGCTCAGCCACGTCAACGGCATCGGCTCTGCCGAGATGGGTTACTGGGCGCTTGACCGGGTGAAGGACGAGGACCGGCAGACGCTGGAGGCCATAACGAATTACATGGGAGAGCACCTGTACCTGGATTTCCAGCCCGACTCCTCCTTCGGATACAGCGGCGTGGCGGCCTTCGACGTTGCCGGGCGCATCATCGAGCTGGTCTCGGGGCTTAAATTCGGCGATTACATCCAGAAATATCTGTTCGATCCTATGGGGATCACGGACATCACCTTCGAACCCACCGACGAGCAGTGGGCAAGGTCGATGAATATGCACTCCCGGGACGACAAGGGCCGCAGCGTCACGGACAATTCCCTCGGCCGCACCACGTTCGAGAATTTCCCGATCACCTACCAGAGCGGCGGCGCGTCGTTGACCGGCACGCTCAACGCATATTCGAGGTTCGCGGAAATGCTCAGGCTCGGCGGCGCTGACCCGGTCAGCGGCAACAGGATCATCTCCATCGGCGGCGTCGCCCAGATGCAGTCCATCTGGCCTCTCCCCGGCACGGCCAACATCGGTCCTTTCGAGAGCTGGGGCCTCGGCGTCCGCGTGATCCGGGACAACCACCCCACGCTTCCCGCGGGGGCTTTCGGCTGGAGCGGCGCGTACGGCACCCACTTCTGGATCGACCCGGCCAACAACGTCACCGCGATCATGATGCGCAACTCCAGAGTTGACGGGGGCGCAGGCGCGGCGGCCACCATCAGGTTCGAAAAAGCGGTCTACGCGTGACCGCGGCTGCCCGGTCGGTGCAGTGACCGCTCCGGCCGCACATCGCAGGAACAGCGACCGAACCAACCGCGGCAGCAACCGAACGGCTAAGCGGCATCGCCTGACAGGCGCAAAAACAGCGATTTTTTTCAAACACATACACTTTTCAACTCTTCAAGGAGGCACCAGGACCCCATATGTTTTCACTCAATCTCAACAACGTCGAACAGCGGATACGCGAAATTTGCCGCCGCACGGTCAGCGAAAACAAGAACTTCGGCATAATGTTCCGGCTCATGCAGCACGGAAAAATAATCGTTGACGTCACGGAAGGCGTGCGCGACCCGGATCATCCCGAGCCCGTCAACGGCGACACCATGTTCAGGCTGGCGTCCATGACCAAACCGGTGACGTCCGTTGCCGTGCTGGTCGCCCGCGACAAAGGGCTTCTCAAATTGACGGACCCCGTCTCCGATTACCTCCCCGGCTTCGACGACCTGTGGGTCGGAAAAACGATCGACACGCCGGAGGGCGAAAAGAAGTTCGTGAAGGACTACCGCGCCTCCACCACGCTAAGAGTGTGGAACCTGATCTCGCACACCAGCGGCATCGGCTCCGGAGAAGCCGGGTACGTTGCCCAGTGGCAGATCGACCCGAAGTACCACGAAAACCTTGCCGCCATGGCGGAATACCTTCCAAAAAATTTCCCGCTGGATTTCGAGCCCGGCACACGGTTCGCGTACAGCACCATGTTCGGCGGTGACATGGCCGCCCGGGTGGTGGAAGTGGTATCGGGAGTCCCCTACGACAAGTTCCTCCGGGACAACGTTTTCGGGCCCCTTGGCGTTGACGACGTGACCTTCACTCCCACCGATGATCAATACGCCCGGTTTTCCAGGATGATGAACGTCAATGCCGAAGGAAAACCATACGCCGACGATTCGCTGGGCCGTTCGACCTTCGAAAGGCTGCCCCTCACCTACTTCTGCGGCGGCGCGTCGTTGTGCGGCTCCATGAACGGCTACACCAGGTTCGCGGAAATGCTCCGGAACGACGGCGAACTCGACGGCGTCAGGATATTGTCCAAAGAGAGCGTCGACCTGCTGCACACGCCCTGGATCCCCCGGGAAATGGACGGCATCACGCCCTTCGACGACTGGGGCCTCATGGTGCGGATCACGGCGGGCAACCACCCCTGGCTTCCGAAAGGCATCTACGGCTGGAGCGGCGCGTACGGCACCGTGTTCTGGGTGGATCCGGTCAACGACGTGACGGCGCTGCTGATGCGCAACTCCAGACGCGGCGACGTGGAAAACGCGGACCTGGCGGGAGAATTCGAGCGGGCAATGTATTCATCGGACAATAATTGACCGAATATATGCGGCTAAAAACCGAACAGAAAGGAAATTCAAAATGGAACTCAAAAGCATTTTCAGCTGCGACCCTGCCGAAAAGCCCCTTGACAACATCGTCACCGACGGCGGTTTCGTAGGCATTTTCCGCACCATCGCCTGCGTGGGCGACAGCTTGTCCTCCGGCGAACTCGAAGCCAGAGACGTTGGCAGCCCCACCACTTATCACGACTACTTCGACTACTCCTGGGGCCAGTACCTTGCCCGCCTCGCCGGAACGACGGTGTACAACTTCTCCCGCGGCGGCATGACGGCTTCCGAATACTGCAACAGCTACGCAGACGCGATGGGCTGGTGGAAGACCGACAAGCTTGCCCAGGCCTACGTGATCGCTATGGGCTGCAACGACATCTTCGGCCTCAACCAGGAGATCGGCAGCGTGGAAAACGACGTCAAGGAAGACTGGCACTACAATAATCCCACCTTCTGCGGCTATTACGCCCGGATGATCCAGCACTACAAAGAGCTGCAGCCGGAGGCCAAATTCTTCCTCATCACGATGCCCAGAGAAGAGCCTTTCAACGAAGAGACGCAGGGCTTCGAGGCCAAGAAGCTGGAGCATAAAAAGCTGCTCCACGACCTGGCGGCCCATTTCAGCAACACATACGTGATCGACCTGAACGAGTACGCTCCCGTGTACGACGCGGAATTCCACCGCCTGTTCTTCACCGGCGGCCATATGAACGCCGCGGGCTATCTGCTCACCGGAAAAATGGTGGCTTCCTACATCGACTACATCATCCGGCACAATATGGACGATTTCAACCAGGCGGGCTTCATCGGCACCGGGTTCAAGTTCTGCGGATAACGGCAAATCGATGATCGGTCTGTTTGTTTTGTTAGCGGTCAGTTTAACGCTGGCCGCGCTCTATATTACCGGGGCGGTCAAGCCTCCCCTGCTGGCAAAGGCCCTGGCTTCTTGCGCCTTTGCGGCCGTGGGCGCCTGGGCGCTGTTCGTATTGCCGCTGACAGGCGGAGGCGGTTTTTCCGGGGGCAATGCCGGCGTCGTTTCGGGAGGCGATCCCGCTGCGGCAACAGGCATTACCACGTTCCGGCTGCTGATATTCATCGGCCTTGCCGCGGGAGTGGCGGGAGACGTACTGCTGGAGCTGTTCGGCCAGGAGGACAAACGCTTCTTCCTGGGCGTTGCCGCGTTTTTCGCAGGCCACGCGCTCTACGTAACCGCGTTCTTCACAGTCGACGCCTCCGCCGCCCTCATAGCGCTGCTGTGCGCCTTCCCCGTTGCCGCCCTGCTGACGGCAATATCGGCCAGATTTTTGACCTTCAAAGGCGCTCAGCGCCTGATCCTGCTGGTTTACCTTTTCGCCCTGTGCTTTATGTGCGCCTTCGCCTGGGTCATACTGATCCGCCTCGGGACCGTCCCCTTCGCGCTGATCGCCCCGGGAGCCCTGCTGTTCCTGCTGAGCGACACGTCGCTGGGATTCATACTCTTCGGAAGCGAAAACGTCAGGCGCCGCGCCAAACTGCTGGGCGTCATCTGCCTGACAACGTATTATCTGGCCCAGAACCTCATCGCCCTGTCGATCGCGTTCTGACGCGCCGTCCCGCTTTTACCGATCCGGACAAAACAAGCCAAAACAAGCCAAAACAAAGACCCGCTCCGGCACTTTTCACTGTAAAAAGTCTCCGCAGCGGGTCGATTTTTATATTAACCTAGTTTCTCCGGGACCGGCCCGGACCGGTCCGTCAACCGGCTTTCTTGTTCCTGATGACGATCACGACGGCTGCGCCAACGGCTGCCAGCGCGGCAACGATGCACATTGCCACGAGCACTGTCGTCAGCGGATTATTGCCAGAAGTCTTGTCCGAAGTTTCGGTCTGGGTGCCGGAATTATCGTCTTCCTGGTCGGGAGCCGCCTTGGCGTCGGAAGTGAACCGGAACACGAAACGTCCGCCGGGCGCAGCGTCGCCCTCGGTGTAGAGCGTCATAATGTCGCCGTCCGTAAGGTTGTTGTCGCACCACTTAAATCCGAAGGAAAGGGGCTCTTCGGTATTGTCAAGGCCGAGAGCGGAGCGAGGCACGGAAAGCTGCATCACGTTGCCGCTGACCTTGAACGAAGCGTCGCCGGTCTTCTGCCAGTTCCAGCCGCCGGTGCTCTTCTCCACGGCCATAGTATTGCCCGAAGGATTCTCCCGGTTGATGATATATTCGAACTCTTCCCAGTCCGTAGAATCCGCGGTGGCCGCGCCCGCGTCGATGAGCAGCCGCATCCAGTTCATGTCGGAAGCGTCGGTGATGGGATCCACCGTCTCGACGTAGAAATAGATATTGTCCGCGTCGAAGGAGACCTTGGCGGTCTTAAAGTCGTTGCGGATGGCGTCGCCGGTATATTTCACGCCCCAGGTCTTGATGTTTCTCTCATAAGTGTTCTTAGTGTAATGGTTGTATGTCACGATGCCCGCGTCGTTCCACTGGTCAACGCCGCCGTTGATATCGATGGCCTTGGCCGTTTCCTGAACGTTCAGCGGAGAGGCTCCCTTGAACCGGCGCACGTTGGCAACCAGCTGGTAATAATAGTAGTCTTTCAGCGAGCCCTTCGACGGTTCGATGTCTCTGGAGTTCTCGTCATTGTACTGGTCCGGGAAAGCGTTCTTGACGCCGCCCCACTCGGAAAAGCGGCCCATGATCCACTCGTTCCAGCCGGTGATGAAAATGATCTCGGGATCCACGGAGAACGCGAAATCGAACTGCTCCTGGAGGTTGAGGCCGTAGAAAGAGGAATTCTCGATGTCCTTATTGACCGTCACCGTCTGGCCCCTGTATTCGTAAGAATAGCTGAAGTCCTTCTGGGAGGTGTAGCTTCTGCCCATATTGTGATCGCCGTTCTGGGCGCTGAGGGACATCGTTGACCAGTCCGCGTTCATGCAGACGCCAACGGTAGTCATTTCCACCGTGCCGTCGGCGTTTCTGTACACGGCCTGGGGATATACGTGCAGCCAGCCCCACTTGGTGTCGTCGCCGTCGCCTTCAAAGTAGGAAGGAACGCCGTGGCGCCAGGTGAAGAACTGCAGCAGTTCCGCTTCCTGGATATCTGTCGTGCTGAAGCCTCTGTCCTGGCACATAATGAGGGGCTTGCCCTCCCAATAGAACCACTGATCCTGGTACTTGCCGTCGCGGTAGATGGCCTTGTAGACCTGCTTCACGGAAGAAGGAGTGTTTTTGTCGTCCCACCAGAACTGCATCATGAATGCGATCTGAGGCGTCTTTACGCCCTGCTCCCTGGCCTCTCCCCAGACCTTCAGCAGGTTCAGGTAGGCGTCTTCCCAGGTGAGGTCGCCGTTGGTGCAGTCGAAGAGCACGAAGTCGATGCCGGCGTCCGCCAGCAGTTCCGCGTGCTTCCTCAATACGTAGTCGTCCGCTTCGGTGTAGTAACCGTACAGCGGCTCGTTCCAGAAGTAGGAACCTACGTTGTTCTTGGACCAGATCTTGTGGTTGTAGTTGTGGACGGCGTCCGGATTCTCAAGACAGATGTTGTTGACGTTCACGGCCTTGCTCTGCATATTGCCCTTGTGCCAGGTCCAGTAGAAGATGCCCACGACCTTATCGTTTTTCGCTCCCACTTCGGAGTAGCCCGGCAGCGTCCTGCCCAGCCCGTCCACGGCGCCCCACTGAGTCGGGTCGACGCCCATCTGGACGACGGCGGTATCTTCCGTATACTGGTACTCGGCAGGAGCCTGGTGGAAGGGATAATTCTTGTTCTTCGAAACTGTCTGGAAAGGATCCTCTCCCGCGGCCGCCAGCACGATGGTGCCCTGGGCGGAAACGTTGTCGACGTTGTAGTAGTTCTGGTACACGGCAACGCCTTTTTTCTTGCTCTTCTCGGCTTTGATGGCAACTTTCGCCTTTTCACCGGCGCCCTCGGCCAGTTTCACGTCAATGACGTATTCTCCCGCGGGCTGTTCGGTTTCCAGCGCGACCTCCTGGCCGCTTTCCCATTCGGAGATCTCTTTGGAGGCCAAAGCAGAGCCCTGAGCGCTCTTGACCACGTTCTCGTCCCATTTGAACAGGGAGACCGTGGCGGTCTTGCCCGAGCCGCTGCCGGACATCACGATGCTCACCGATTTGAACGCGGCGTCGACCTTGAACTGCACCGAAACGCTGCCTGAGGAAGAAGCGTTGACGGTGGAGGAGGCGCCGCCGGAGCCCAGTGAATAGGTGTCGGAGGCGGCCCGGACAATGCCGGTGAGGCCGACAGAGCCGATCAGGAGCGCCGCCGTCAGAAACAGCGCGGCAAACCGCCTGAACGCTTTTTCGCGGCAATCGGTTCCGTTTCCGGCCGCGCGATCGTTAGATTCCTTCGTTTTCATATTATCTTCCTTCCTTTACGATCCGCTCGGTATCCGAGGCGATGACAAGTTCTTCGTTGGTGGGTATCACGTATACCAGGACTCTGGAGTCCGGGGAGGAGATGCAGACGTTGTCGCCCTGCTTTTTGGTGCGGGCGTTGACCTCGGCGTCGAGCTTTATGCCGAGCCAGTCGAGGTCGCGGCAGGCGGCGGCGCGTATTTCGTCGCGGTTCTCGCCGATGCCGGCGGTGAATACCACGGCGTCGAGGCCGTTCATTGCCGCGGCGTAGGAACCGATGAACTTTTTGATCTGATAAGTGAGGATGTTGACGGCCAGGGCGGCGCGCGCGTTGCCCGCCTTAACGGCCTCCCCCAGATCGCGGCAATCCGGGGACAGTCCCGAGACACCCAGAAGTCCGCACTCTTTATTCATAAAATTGCTCATTTCGTCGGGCGTAAAGCCCTTTTTCGCCATGATAAAGGGCACGATGGCCGGGTCAATACCGCCGCAGCGCGTACCCATCTCCAGGCCGTCCAGAGGCGTGAAACCCATTGACGTGTCAATGACCTTCCCGTCCTTCACCGCGGAGATCGACGAGCCGTTGCCCAGGTGACAGGTTACGATTTTTGTCCCCTCGGTGCGGCCCAGTATCTTGCACATCTCTCCGGCAACGAACCTGTGGGACGTCCCGTGGGCGCCGTACCGCCTGATCTGATACTCCTTCGCCATCTCGTAGGGGATCGGATAGGTGTACGCGTAGTCCGGCATGGTCTGATGGAACGCGGTGTCGAAGACCAGCACCTGGGGCGTGTCCGGCATCGCGGCAATGCAGCCTCTTATCCCCATCAGGTGCGCTCCGGTGTGCAGCGGCGCCAGGTCGCGGCAAAGCTCCAGCTTGTCGATGACTTCGTCGGTGACTCTCACGGATTCGCTGAAATAGGCGCCTCCGTGGACTATGCGGTGGCCAACAGCTTCGATCTCGCTCATATCGGAAATGCATCCGACCTCCGGATCGGTAAGTACGCGGATCAGCACCTTCGTGGCCTCCGTGTGATCGACCATCTCGACGTTCTCTCTGTAATCCGGCCTTCCGCTCATCTTGTGGGTGATCTCTCCCCCGATGCCGATGCGCTCGCAGATTCCCTTGGCAAGCACCGAATTGTCCGACGTGTCGAACAGCTGGTATTTCAGCGAGGAGCTCCCCGCGTTCACAACAAGTACCTTCATACCTTGACCTCTTCTTCTCTTTTTATTTCTTTTTTGCATATTTTGCCTTTTCTCAACGCCACAGCATCGATCTTCATCGGGCATTCGAAGCGTATTATACTACGTCAGATTATAACATAGCGGCGGGCCGGAGGTCAAATTATGGGCTCTTGAAATATCATTGGCGCAGGCGTATAATAAGAAAAGTAAGATTTTTCTTACCACGGCACTCGCCGCAACAGCAAGCCTGATCAAAAGGAGGAGCCTCACGTGAAAGAAGTGAAAGCCGCGAAAGAAGACAGATTTATTGTCAGCGTGAAAGTCGGGCCCAAGGGACAGATCACTGTCCCGGTAGAGGCGCGGAAAATGTTTGACATCAAGGAAGGCGACACGCTCATGGTGCTTGGCGACAAGCAGCGGGGGCTGGCGCTGGTGAAAAGCGACGCGTTTTACGCGCTGATGGCAGGAGGGTTCATACAATATGACGACGGCAATAAAAACGATTGATCTCACAAAAAAATATAAGGATATCACGGCCGTTGACCACCTGGATCTGGAAATATATGAAGGCGAGCTGTTCTCGCTGCTGGGCGTCAACGGCGCGGGCAAAACTACCACCATAAAGATGTTGTCGACATTGACCTCGCCCACCTCCGGCGAAGCGTGCGTGTGTGGTTATAACGTTGTCACCGACCCGCTTCGGATCAAAGAGCTGGTGGATATTTCCATGCAGGAAACGGCGGTGGCGCGCAAACTGACGGTAGAGGAAAATATAGAATTTTACGCGGAGCTGTCCGGGCAGACGAAGGACGAGATCGAAGCGTCGAAAAAGTACGTGTACGCCGCCTTCGGACTGGAGCCGGTGGCTAAAAAGCAGGCGGCCAAGTTATCGGGCGGGTGGCAGCGGAAGTTGTCCATCGCGCTGGCGCTGGTGTCGAAGCCGAAAGTGCTGTTCCTGGATGAACCCACGCTGGGGCTGGACGTGATCGCCCGGCGCGAATTGTGGAAAACGATACGTGAGCTGAAGTCCCGGATGACGATCATCCTCACCACCCACTACATGGAAGAAGCGGAGGCGTTGTCCGACCGGATCGGCGTCATGAAGGACGGCAGGCTGCTGTTCGTGGGTACGAAGGACGAGCTTTTCGCCAGGACCGGCAAGGCGTCCGTCGAGGATGCGTTTGTGGAGATCGTCGCGGGAGGTGAGCTCGATGCGTGAGTCAAATCCGGCACGTGGATCGATCGGAAGAATAGCCACTTTAACGAAGCGAAATATAAAGGAAATTTTGCGGGATCCGCTTTCGCTGGCGCTGACAATTGCGCTGCCGCTGGTAATGGAGATCCTGTTTTACCTGATCTTCCACAATCTCACGGCCCAATTCGAGATGAAATACCTGGCCCCGGGCATCGTAGTGTTTTCCCAGGCGTTTCTCACGCTGTTCACGGGGCTGCTGATCTCCATGGACCGCAAGACCTCGTTCCTGACGCGGCTGTACGTGTCCCGCGCCCGGTCCTTCGAATTCATTTTCGGGTACGCACTGGCGGTATTGCCCATCGCTCTCGGACAATCCGTACTGTTTTTTGTTGTCGGCGGTCTGTTCGACACGTCGCTGTTCAGCATCCGCCTCCTGTGGGCAATACTTTTCAGCCTCGTCACATCGCTGTTTTTCATTGCCGCCGGAATTCTGTTCGGGTCAATATGCAGCGAGAAGTCTATCGGAGGCGTGAGTTCGATCATCATTACCGGTCAATCGGTGCTTTCTGGCATGTGGTTCCCTGCCGAGGGGCTGAGCGGCGGCATGATCACGGTGATGAAGGTGCTGCCTTTTAAGAATGCGACAATACTGGTGCAGAACATGATCATCGGCGTCAATGACAGGTTTAATGATTTCACGCTGCCGCTGCTGATCGTGCTGGCCTATACGGTGGTGATGTTTGTCGTCGCTATAATAGCGTTCAGGGGAAAAATGAAAGCGGATTAATTTGATCCGCCTTCCACTTGCAACTTTTAACTTGCAGCTTATCTTACTTCTTCTTCCCGAAGATCTTCTTGCCGCCGTAGCCGCTGTCCCCCTGCCCGCCGGCCGCCGCAGACTCCAGCGTGCCGCCGGAAGCCGCGTCGAAGCGTTTCAGGATCTCCTTCTGCTCCGAATTGAGCCGCTTCGGAGTCTCCACAGTGACGGTGACGAACTCGTCGCCCTTGCCCGACGACTGTATCTTCTGAATGCCCAGGCCGCGAAGCTTGAACACCGCGCCGCTCTGGGTGCCCTCGGGAATGGTGAGTTCCACCGTGCCCGTGAGCGTGGGGATCTTAATAGTGTCGCCCAGAGACGCCTGGACGAAGCTGATCTTCTTGTCAACGTAAACGTCGAATCCGTCGCGTTTCAGCACCGAGTGCTTGCGCACGCGCACGGAGACCAGAAGGTTGCCCGCAGGACCGCCGTTGGTGCCGGGCTCGCCCATACCGTTCATCGAAATGGCCTGGCCGTTGTCGATACCGGCGGGAATGCGCACCTTGACCTTGACGGTCTTGCGCACGTAGCCGCGGCCTGCGCAGGCTTTGCAGGGATCGTTGACCACTTTGCCCGAGCCGTTACAGCGGGAGCAGGTGGAAGAACTCATTATCTGGCCTAATATGGTCTGCCTGGCGGTATTGACGGTACCTCTGCCGCCGCAGTTGGGGCAGCGCGTGGTGGTCTTGGATTCGGACCCGGTGCCCTCGCAGGCGGTACACGAAACGTTCTTGGTGACGTTGACCTCTTTCTCGCAGCCGAAAGCCGCTTCCTCGAAAGTAAGATCGATCACGACCCTCACGTCGTCGCCGGCTCTGGCGCCTCCGGCAGAAGACCGTCTGCCTCCGAAGCCGCCGAAAAACGACTCGAAGATGTCGCTCACGTCGAAACCGAAGCCGCCTGCGGAATCGCCGTAGCCGTAGCCTCCCGCGGTCTGGTCAAAGGCGGCGTGGCCGAACTGGTCGTACTGGGCGCGCTTTTCCTTGTCGCTCAGCACGGCATAGGCTTCCCCTGCCTCCTTAAACTTCGCCTCGGCCTCCGGATTATCCGGATTGTGGTCCGGATGGTACTTCATGGCCAGCTTCCTGTAGGCTTTCTTTATTTCTTCGTCCGTAGCCGTTTTTTCCACGCCCAGGACTTCATAATAATCTCTTTTTTCAGCCATTTTGACTTAAAAAACCTCTGTTTTATTCTGCCCGGCCCGGAAATGCCCGGGGAAACGCCCCGGTTTTCCGTTCCGTCTTTATACGAAGGCGCGGCCAGTCACCGTAAAAGTGATTGACCGCCTCGCCGGACGCCGCCTTTTCAGCGGCGCCAACACCCTTCACGATCCTTAATTGACCCGGATCACTGATCGTCAACGACCTTGTAATCGCCTTCGAACACGTCTCCGTCAGGGCCGCTGCCGTTGCCGCCGTTGCCGCCGTTTCCGTTGTAGCCCTGTCCGCCGAAGCCGCCCTCGGGACCGCCGGTAAAGCCCTGTCCGCCGGGGCCGCCCTGCGCGCCGGGATTCTGCTGATAGATCTTCTCGGAGATCTTGTAAAACGCCTGCTTGAGGTCCTCGGTAGCGTTCTTCATGCTGTCCGTATCGTTGGAAGCGATGGCGTCCTTGACCTTCTGGATAGCTTCTTCCACGCTGGCCTTGTCACCGGCCTCCAGCTTGTCGCCCATATCCTTGACAAGCTTCTCGGACTGGTAGACCATGGCGTCCGCTTCGTTCCTGATCTCCACCTGCTCCTTGGCCTTCTTATCCTGAGCGGCATATTCCTCGGCGTCCTTAACGGCCTTCTGGATGTCCGCTTCGGAAAGGTTGCTGGATGCGGTGATGGTGATCTTCTGCTCGGCGCCGGTGCCCATATCCTTAGCGGAAACGTTCACGATGCCGTTGGCGTCGATATCGAAAGTGACCTCGATCTGCGGCACGCCTCTGGGCGCGGGCATAATGCCGGAAAGCTGGAACCTGCCGAGAGTTTTGTTGTACGCCGCCATCTCGCGCTCGCCCTGGAGCACGTGCACGTCCACGGCCGTCTGGTTGTCCGCTGCGGTGGAGAAGATCTGGCTCTTCCTGGTGGGTATGGTGGTGTTGCGCTCGATCAGTTTCGTGAACACGCCGCCCATGGTCTCGATACCCAGGGACAACGGAGTCACGTCCAGCAGCAGCAGGTCTTTAACGTCGCCGGTCAATACGCCTGCCTGGATGGCGGCGCCGATGGCAACGCATTCGTCGGGGTTGATGCCCTTGAACGGCTCTTTACCGATGAAGCGCTTTACGGCTTCCTGCACCGCGGGGATCCTGGAAGAACCGCCTACCAGCAGCACTTTGGAGATCTGATCCGCTCTGAGCCCCGCGTCCTGCATTGCCTGACGGGTGGGTCCCATGGTCTTTTCCACGAGGTCCGCGGTAAGTTCGTTGAACTTGGCTCTGGTGAGCGTGACGTCAAGGTTCTTGGCGCCGGTAGCGTCCGCCGTGATGTAGGGCAACATGATATTGGTGCTCATCACGCTGGAAAGTTCGATCTTCGCTTTCTCGGCCGCTTCACGCACTCTCTGCATTGCGAATCTGTCGCCGGACAGGTCGATGCCCGTGTCTTTCCTGAACTCGCCGATGATGTAGTCCATGACCTTCTTATCGAAGTCGTCGCCGCCCAGCCTGTTGTTGCCGTTGGTGGCCAGCACTTCGAACACGCCGTCGCCGATCTCGAGGATGGATACGTCGAAGGTTCCGCCGCCCAGGTCGAAGACCATGATCTTCTGCTCGTTTTCCTTGTCCAGGCCGTACGCCAGAGCCGCCGCGGTGGGTTCGTTGATTATCCTGAGAACTTCAAGGCCCGCGATCCTGCCGGCGTCTTTGGTAGCCTGCCTCTGGGCGTCGCTGAAGTACGCGGGTACGGTGATGACCGCCTGGGTCACTTTCGTGCCGAGGTAGTTTTCTGCGTCCGCTTTAAGTTTCTGAAGCACCATTGCGGAGATCTCGGGGGGCGTGTAGCGCTTTCCGTCGATCTCTATTTTTCTGTCGCTTCCCATGTCTCTCTTTATAGATATGATAGTGCGTTCGGGGTTCGTGACCGCCTGACGCTTTGCCAGGTCGCCTACCAGCCTTTCGGTGGGTTTCTGAGCCGTTGCCTTGGTGAACGCCACTACGGAGGGAGTGGTCCTTCCGCCTTCGGCGTTAGCGATGACGACGGGATCTCCGCCTTCCATTACCGCTACACAAGAGTTAGTGGTTCCTAAGTCGATTCCTATTACTTTTGCCATGATTTATTCCTCCATTCGAATTATTTACTGCTTTATATTGTTTCGGCCGCTGCCGTCCTGCCGCCTCCCCGTCGGATCCGGGTCAGCGCGTTTTTCCGGCGCGCCGTCAATTGGCAACTTTTACCATACTGTGCCGGAGCACCTTGTCTCCCAGCTTGTACCCTTTTATGAACACTTCCGCCACAACGTTTTCGCCCAGCGTTTCGTCTTCGTAGTGCATCACCGCGTTGTGCAGCTCCGGGTCGAATTCCTGGCCCACCGCCTGGATCTCGGTGACTCCCGCCTTTTCCATCTGCTCCTTGAGCTGCTTGTAGGTGAGTTCCATTCCTTCATAGAAGGGATCTTTGTTTTCTCCGTCTTTTGCTTCCGCCGCCAGGGCCCGTTCGAAATTGTCCGCCACCGCCAGCAGGTTTCTCCACACGTCCGCTTTCGCGTCTGCGTAGCGCCCGTCAAGCTCTTTCGCCGTGCGTTTGCGGTAGTTGTCGTATTCCGCGGCCAGCCTGGTGTATTTGTCTTTTTCTTCCGCAAGCTTTTTTTCCAGCTCTTCGTTTTTCGCTTCCATCCGGGCAATATCTGCGGCGGATCTTTTCTTGTCCTTGTCCTTTTTAGAGTCCCGGCCCTTTTCTTTGCCGTTCTTTCCGGCCTCTTCTTTGGTCTCTCCGGCTTCCCCGGCTTCCGCGGCTCCGGATTTTTCTGCGGTTTCTTCCGCTTCCGCCGATCCGGCTTCCGCGCCCGGGTTCCTGTTTTCGGCCGCGTCTTCGGCGTCTATCGCATCTGCCTGGGTCTCTATTTCTTCTCTGTCTATCGTTTCCTCTGTCATTGTCCTTCCTCCTGTTTCCGGGATCTCAGCAATCCTTCGTTCCGAACTTTATCGGTCCGGGCGAGGTTGTCCGCGTCAACGCCTGCGTTGTCTTTTGCGCCTCCGGTGACGTTGTCCGCCTTCGCTCCGTCAATTCCCGGCTCGGTCCCGGCCTCTCCTTCGAGGTTCAGCATGCCTTTCTGGATGCTCACCGTTCCCGCCGGAAGCTCCCGGCCGCCCGTCAACCGCCTGCGCACGTATTCCAGCGCGGCAACGACTCTCGGATAGTCCATCCTGGTGGGTCCCAGGACGCCGATGGTGCCCAGCTTCACGCCGTTGACGCTGTACGAAGCCGTGACAACGGAACATTCGTTGAGTCCTTCTATTTTATTTTCCGAGCCTATCCTGATCACCAGTCCGTCTGCGGTGGAGCATTCCTTAATAAGGTCGATCATGAGATCGTCGCGGTTCAGCAGTTCGAGGATGCCTCTGGCCTTGCCCACGTCGGAGAATTCGGGGTGCGACAGGAATTTCGCGGCGCCTTCGGTGTAGACTTCCGTGCTTTCCGCCTTTTTAATGCACTCGAACAGTCCGTCGATCACCGGCATCAGCGCGGCCCTCGACACGCCCGTTGCCTCCGATACCGCATCTATCATATTAAGGTTGATCTCTTCGACTCTGTGTCCCGCGAAAAGCAGGTTGCACTGGGTGGAGACCTTCATAAGGACCTCAGGAACGATGGCCGGATCGTGCTGTATAACCGCGTTCCGCACCGTGTCGTCGTCAAGTACGATGACCGCCAGCGCCTTGCCGGGTTCCACCGGGACCACCTGCAGCGCCTTTATGCGCCTGGTGCCGTCCGCCGCTCCCGTGACCGCTATGGACGTGTATTCGGTGAGCCGGGACACGAGCTCCGAGGCAACTCTGATCTGGTCGCTCATCTCTCCGATCTCGTGTTGCATCCTCGATTTTACGTCCTCCAGCTCCTCGGGCGTGGGTTCGAAGCCCAGCTTTTCCTCGAGGTTCATGAGCTTGTCGACGTAAAGCCTGTATCCTTTGTCTGAAGGCACTCTGCCTGCGGAAGTGTGGGGCTGGGACAAATACCCCAGCTCTTCCAGGTCCGCCATCTCGTTTCTGATGGTGGCCGAGCTGAGGCCCATGTCGTACTTCTTCGCGATGGTTCTGGAACCGACGGGCTCTCGAGTCTCGATATAGTCGTCAATGACCGCTTTCAGTATCAGCATTTTTCTCAGGTCAAGCTCATCCTGTTCCATTTCCTCACCTCCGCTTCGGCTTCTTCTTTGTTTGTTAGCACTCTTCGCGGTTGAGTGCTAACAACTGTGCGTATCATAACATTTCCCGCCGCGGTTGTCAACAGTTTCGGAAAATTTTTTTGCATGATACGGGTGCGAACGGGGGACAGACTTGCGTTCGCAACTCGCCGAACGGGGGACAGACTTGCGTTCGCAGCTAAATTCACTCTTCGGGTGAGCTAAATTGGATCCTGCGGATCCAGCTAAATTCCGCTGCGCGGAGCTAAATTCGTCCTCACGGACGAGCCAGATTGCCGACGCCGGAAGTTGTCTGCAGAGCGGAGATGTGGTACAATAACGCCGGCGAACTACGATCGAAAATTGACGCGCACGGGTGAAACTGTATGAAAACGAAAACGAGATCAGAAATAATCAAAATCATTGTCACGGCCATCATCGCTCTGGCGGCATTGGCCGTTCTTGCCGCCTGCGGAGTAAAAAAAGCCCCGGACGAAAAGCCGGAGCCCACTGCCGCGGTAATTGACGGCGGAGAAGAAGGGAACGAGCAGGGCGGCGACAGCCAGGGCGAGACCGAAAACGACGACGGCCTGATCGAAAAACCGGAAGGAGACCGTTATCTCGTTGCCCCGGCGGATCCCAGAGAGGTCTGGATCACCGGCTCCTATAAAGGCCCCGAGCTGATCGTCACCGGCAGCGACACGTACGCGCTGATAGAATCGCAGATAATCGACGACTTTTCCCCCGCTCCGGACGTCGAGCCGGTCAAATACCTGGGTTCATACATGTTCATCGAGGGCACCTACGTCTCCTCCGGCACCGATCTGATCACGATCAAAATGGACCGCGTCCGTGTCAGATACGTTACCGATTCCGACGAGTCCAGGCAGCGGCTCCTCGATTACCTTAAAGACAACGGCTCGGAACAATACGAGACCTACGTCGCCTGTTTCGAGAACGAGGGCTACGTTTTCAACGAGGCCGAACTGGGAGGCTACAAAAAAGAGACGGTGGAACTGAAGCTCGACAAGGCGAACTGCATCGCCTACGTGGCCAAAGAGACCCATTCCGACGCCACGGACGTACAGACCACCTACACTTACAACGACATCGGTCTGTGCGAATCCTGCGTCACCGAGGAGATCAGCCAGGGAGCATCCACCGAGACCGCCCGGTGCGAATTCCGGTATAAGGCCGACAAGACCTCGAATCTGTACACTTTGGATGGCTACACGGAGATCAAAAAGAAATCCGGCGCCACCGTGACGTCGGAATACAACGTTGCCTCGGGAAACGCGACGATCGCCCGTGAATTTACGGTTTACGACGACGGCACCGAGCGGGAGCGCCAGTTCGACCAGAACGGAAAAGTCACCTACGACGTGGAAAAGGACCTGGGCGACGGGTTTACGAGAGCGGTCTCCCGGGACGGAAACGGCAATCTCCAGGCGGTGCTGGAACTTTATTACGACGGCAAGTCCGTAGGCTACGAATACGGTGAAGACGGTTCCGTGAAGAAGACGGTGCACTTCCCCGCCTCCTCGATCAGGCTGGAGCAGATCCGGGACAGGGACGGGGGCAATTTCGCCGAAGAATATTTCGACGTGGCCAACGGCAACGTTCCCATCCCCGGCGGTCAGCTGCGGGAGAAATACCGGCCGGCGATCGACGGTGAGAGGGACGCGGCATACGTTTACGGCCCGGCAATAACGCTGCCGGAAGTTGACGGACGCTTCTCCGGAGAAATATCGCTGTTCTTCGACTCCGTTGACGGCGCCCTTTACGTGTTCGCGGATCTGCGGGACCCCACCGCCGGATACAGGCAGTTCGTTGACCCCGCTTCCGGCGAATCGGGCGAATTCGACGACGTTTTCTGGTTCGACCTGTATTCCGGAGATTCGGAAAACGATCTGTTCCTGGAATTCACCGGGTTCAGGCACTCCGGCAGCTTCATTTACAGCCTCGGCAGGGGCGCTTCCGGCGGCGAGCGGGATTATCTGGAAGGTTCGGAGCTTGCCATAGTTGAAAAGGAAGACGGCTCCGGCTGGTATCTGGAAGCCCGGATCGGCGGGATCGATTACGATCAGCTGCTGTCGTTCAACAGCGACAAACTGGCCCTGGGCAACATCGAGGCCGGGTCCATCGGAGAATGGATCCTGGACGGTGTTCCGGTGGAGGAGATAAACGACGATCAGTATCTGATCGACCGGTACGAGGCGGGCAACGTCGAAAGCGCCCAGTCGGTGTTCAAGGGCCGTATGGTGTTCGACGGCAACGAAAACGGGTGCGAGTTTTATTGACGCGCCGAAACCGAATTATGGACCGAAGGGTTTTTTGAAAAATGTTTAAAAATTTATTTCACAAAAACAATAATAAGCAAAATAACGGTGAAAAAAGCCACGTTGTAGTGCTGAAGCAGACCAGGCCCGGCGAGTGCGGCGGCACGGACGCCACCCGGGACACACGGGCTCCCAGGACGATCACTTCGGACGAAATGATCTTTTTCTCCGCCGGTTCGGCGCTGGGGCGTTCCGCTTCCGCTTCGAACGAGGATCGTGAAGACGCCGAGCCCCTCTGGTTCGTTTCGGCATTCGCGGCTCCCGCGGGCGGCAACACTTTCGTCCTTTTAGAGACCTCCCGAGGCTACGCTATGTACGGCCAGAAAGACACGGTCTGGGCGCTTGTCCGGGGCAATATCTTCCCGCTTCTGACGGAATTTGTCCGCGCCCATGACCTGGCCAGGGACAACGGCTATCATTCCCGGACCCACGGATTGCCGGAAGATTTCGGCGGTTCGGTGGATATTCGTTATGCGGACGGTGAAAATATCAGCTTTTCCGACAACCAGACCCCGGTGCTTTCGCCGGAAGAAGGCCGCGAAATGGCAAAACTGTTCAGAAAAATACTTGCCGGCGAAAAATCGACCCTGCCTGACGCGGAGGCGCTGAAAACGATACGGTTCGAAGAAGTGCGGGACAGCGGCGGCTTTACGCAGGCGGCGCTGACCATCGGCGCGGACGGTTGCGGCGTCAATGAAAAGCAGGCCTGCTACGACGGTTCCCGGGTGTTCGAAAGCGCCAAACCGGTGGACAAAGAGACCGTGGATGCCATCAAGAAGAATATAGTTGACACGGGGCTTTTGGCCTGGGCGGAACTGCCGGACAACGGCTATCAGCTGAACGAGAACAAAAAGCTGACTTTCGAATTCGTTGACGGAAGCGCGGTGGAAGTCAGGAGCGGCAGGCAGGTCCCGGATCAGCTCCGGAGCGGATTTTTTAATATCGAACTGGAGATGACCACGAAGCATTGACCGGCCGCGGCCTTCCGCCGGAGTTTTTTCCGAAGGCGGCCCTGCCGGAACGTTCATTCGATCGACGATTTTCTCGAGCCGGGCTCATCAGGGCCCGGTTTTTTCGCTTTCTTTTTCTTTTTCGTGAAACGCGTTGTAGATCTGCTCCGCCTTCTCTTTCCCTATTCCCGGGACCCGCGTGAGCTCCTCCGCAGAGGCCTCTCTGATGGCGGCAATGCTTCCGAATTCCTTGTAAAGCAGCAGTTTCAGCTTCTCGCCTACGCCCGGAACGTCGTCCAGCGCAGACTTTTTATACCGCTTTTCCGTCAATTTCCTGTTGTACCCCACGGCCACCCGGTGCGTTTCGTCCTGCACAGTGGTGATGAACCGCCATACGTCCGGATCGGTCCGCAGATCGAATTCCACCGAACCGTCCCGGGTCAACGGCAATTGTCCCCCGCTTTTTTCCACGTCTTCCCCGTAATTCCGCGGCCCGCAAAGCGCCCTCGAACGGTGGCGGTCGTCCTTGACCATGCCCAGCACCGGCACGGCGATCCCGTTCTCCCTAAGCACCGCGGCAACCGCGTTGACCTGCCCGATACCGCCGTCGGCCAATATAAGGTCCGGCTTCTGATCGAATCCCGCGCTGCCTTCCAGCAGCCTTTTCACCCGCCGCTCTATGGTCTCCGTCATGGAATCCGTGTCGCTCCTGGCGTTAACGCGCTTCATTTTGAACAGCCGGTACTCGGATTTGGCGGGTTTTCCGCCGATGAACACCACCATCGAAGCGTCGATCTCGCTGTCGCCCTGGTTGGAGATATCATATGATTCGATGCGGCCGGGAAGCTCCGGCAGCCCGAAGATCTCCTGGATGTGGGACAATGCCCGGGTCTCGCGCTCGGAGGGTTTTCCGGTGAGGGCGGCTTTTTCGCGGTTCTCCAGCGCCTGGGCGGCGTTTTCGCGCACCAGGGCGCAGATCTTTTTCTTGTCGCCTTTTATGGGGAGGATGATGCGGACTCTTCCGCCCCGGAGGTTGCCCAGGGCCTGCTCCAGAAGGGCTCTGGTGGTGTGTTCGGGGGCAGCAACGGATTCGACTGCGTCGGAGGCGTCAACCGCGGGGGCGGCCGCGTTGTCCCCGTCGATCGCAACTGTTTCGGTCGAGTTCGCGTTGTCCGCCGCAGCAGATCTAACGGCAGCGTCTTCCGCTGCGGTCCCTTCCTCGTCCAGTGGCGCGTCAATATATATTTTCGGCGGCACGAACTGGTTTTCGTTGTAGAAGCCCTTCAAAAATGCCTCGATCAGTTCCCCGTCCGACGCGTCCGCCGCCCCGTCGAAAATGAAAAACTCCCGGCCGAGGACCTTGCCCGACCGCACGAAAAACACCTGCACGCAGGCGTCAACGCCGTTTTTGGCCGCAGCCACCGCGTCGAAATCGTCGTCCCCTATGAGGGACGTCTTTTGCCGCTCCCTGAGCGCCGCCAGCGCCTTCAGCCGCTCCCGGTACTCCGCCGCAGCTTCGAACTCCAGCCGCTCCGCCGCAGCCATCATATTGACCCGGAGCCGCTCCTCCGCCTCTTTAGTGTTGCCCGACAGAAAATCCAGCGCCAGCGACACCATCTCGCCGTACTCCTCGTCCGAGATCTTGCCCGCGCACACGCCGCGGCAACGCCCTATGTGATAATTCAGGCAGGGCCTGTCGTTCAGCTCGGCGCCCGATATCCCAGACCCCGCCGGCATTCTGAATATCTTGCGGCAGGTGCGGAGCGGGACAATGCTTTCCAGCGTTTCCAGCAGCTGTTTTACGGTGTATCCGCTGAAATACGGCCCGAAGTACCTGGCGCCGTCCTTTTCGATCTTTCTCGCCAGCACGACCCGCGGAAAACGCTCCCCCAGCGTCACTTTGATGTAGGGGTAGCCCTTGTCGTCCTTCAGCATCACGTTGTATTTGGGCTTGTGTTTTTTGATGAGGTTGTTTTCCAGCAGCAGCGCTTCCATCTCGCTGTCGCACACGATGTACTCGAACCGGTGGATCTGGGAGATCATCGAAGTGATCCGGGCGCTGTGGGGCGTTTCCGAGAAGTAGGATTTCAGGCGGTTTTTCAGGACAATGGCCTTGCCGACGTACAATATCTTGTCCGCGCTGTCGTGCATTATATATACACCGGGCTTTTCGGGCACCCGGCTGAGCTCGTCCCTGAATTTCTCTGTCATAAAACGCCTTTTCTTTTCGCGACGGGGCAATCGCTTTCGCCGCCTCTGGTGTATTTTATCATATTATTTAATTGTATGAAAGCTTGAATATCGCTCGTTCTTTAGAACGAATTCAGCCGGCTCCGCAGGATCCAATTTAGCTCACCCGAAGGGTGAATTTAGCTGTGAAACTCAAGTCTGTCCCCTTTCCACATCGCTCGTCCGTCAGGACGAATTTAGCTCCGCGCAGCGGAATTTAGCTGGATCCGCAGGATCCAATTTAGCTCGCCCGAAGGGTGAATTTAGCTGCGAAACCCAAGTCTGTGCGAACCCCAAGTCTGTCACCCGTTCGGCGAACCGTTTGACGGCACTTCGATTGACACTTTCGCATTTTTGCGCTATAATCTCAACATTCAAAAACCAACCGAAACAGAGGTTATTACAATGAAAAAAATCAGCATTTTACTGGTCATCGTGATGTTAGCGTCACTCTTTACTGTTACCGGGGCTTCGGCAGCTGAAGTGCTCGAATTCTCAGATTTCGGCTCCACGCTGATCGTGCTCTGGGACGCCCTCCAGCTTGACGGCAAAAACGCCCCCGCTGATCCGTTGTCGTATATAGAAGACTTCGGCGCCGTAGGCGGACCCCTCCAGACCGTTGGCGTGCGCGGCTGGGCCGCGGCCAACGGCCAGGATATCACAGGCTTCGGCTATATGATCGACGAAGGCGAGCCTGTTGTCAGCGAAGATTTCAAGGCCAATACCGAAGATGCTGTTTACGCCGCGGCGACGAATGCCGGCTGCAGCTACGTAAGCCGCTATCAGATCACCGTTGACGTTTCTGCGCTGACCGGCAACCACACCATCGACTTCCTGATCCAGTTCGAAGACGGCACGATCGTCAAGATGGTATCGAATATCGTGACCTCAGATAACACCTTCCTGCCCCTCTCTGTCGAATACAGCGCGGACGGCAGCCTGGTCAAAGCCACTCCCGAGCCCACGGAAGAGCCCGATCCCTCCTCTCTTGACAACGCCCCCGGCCCGATCCTCCGCCTCAACGACGAAGAAGCTTACTCCTCTTTCTTAGGAATGCAGCGGAACCAGATCTCAGACGCATACATTGACGAAAGCAAGGGCTGCGCGGTCATCGAGATGGATAAAGTCGGCGACCCCTGGATCGTGCTTATGTTCACCTCCGTGCTCGTTGACGACGAACCGCTCGAAATCGACACCAGCGTCTATAAAGTAATCCAGCTGGGCGTCCGCATCAACGCCGCCACCGGCGACAGAGGCCAGTTCTATTTCCAGACCGACAAGAACTCGAGCTTCGGCGAGGACAAGGACATTCTGTTCGATTACAAATCCACCGATGAACTGCAGTTCGTAAATATCAACGTGGGCAAGAACAAGAAGTGGGACGGCACGATGGCCGACAGCCGCCTCGACCCATTCAGCGCCTGCTCCGAACCCTGCGAATATGAGCTTTACTACATAGCCTTCTTCACCAACGAAGCCGCGGCCAATGATTTCGGCGAAAAGTGGCTGGCCGAAGGCGACGCGGCGTTCCCCACCGAAGCGCCCGTTCCAACCAAAGCGCCTACCGCAGAACCCATCGCAACTCACGAAGTAGTAGTCACCGAAGTACCGGCAACGCCCGAGGCCGCGGAACCCACCGAGCAGGCTGTTGCCACCGACGCTCCCGTTGACAAGACCCCTGAAAAAGGCGACGACAACAAGGATGACAATAAGGATGACAAGGATAACAAGGACGACAAGTCCAAGAACAACGGCCTGGTCTACGCCATCGTCGGCATCGCCGTGGCAGTCGCGGTAATAGTCGCGGTCGTGCTCATCATTGCCAAAAAGAAGAAAAAATGATCTCCGGCAACGACCGGGACTGAGGCCTGATATTAGGCCCTGAAAAAACGAAAAGACCGGCGGACGTTTTCCTGTCCGCCGGTCTTTTTGATGTTTAATGAAGCGAACGCAAGTCTGTCCCCCGTTCGCCGCCGCTTAAAGCGCTTTCAGATATTCCACGCTCCTGCGAAGCCCTTCCCAGGTCTCCATATGAGGAAGCCCCTCCTGCTCCACGATGTACAGCACGTCGTCGCCCAGAAGTTTGTAGATGCCGGGGAAATCCACCAGCCCCATACCAATAGCCGTGCCCTCGTAAGGCGAGACCGTCTTGACCTCTTTCATATGGACCATTTTGACCCTGTCCTTGTATTTCGCCAGGTACGCCACGGGATCCGCGCCGCCCACCAGCGCCCAGCAAACGTCAAGCTGCACATTGACCAGCTTCGGGTCCGTGTTCTCGTACAGCACGTCCAGGAGCCATTTGCCCTCTTCGTCCCGGGCAAACTCGTGAGAATGGTTGTGATAACTAAAATGTATACCGGCCTTTTCGCACTTTTCGCCGATGGAATTGAACAGTTCAGCAATGCGCAGCACGTTGTCATGGCTGTTGAAATCTCCGATCCCGGCGCAGGCGATATTCTTCGCCCCTACGGTCTGCATATATTCCAGTTCCGCGTCAAGATTTCCCACCACGTTGGCGTGGGAGCTGACGGCTTCCAGGCCGTACTCGTCCAGCATCTTTTTCATTTCCCGGGCGTCAACGCCGAAATATCCGGCGAATTCCACCTGGCTGTAGCCGAGCCCGGCAACTTTTTTCAGCGTTTCAGGCACGCTTCTGGCCATTTCTCCGCCAACGGAGTAAAGCTGGATACCGATCTTTTTCATATTGTCGTCCCCTTTGCAATGTTATATATTTTCGCTTCTTTTTTACCGTTCGGTCTGATTTTCCCGCATTTCCCGGGAAATACCGTAATATTTCCCGACTTTTCCCGGAGTTTTCGGAAATTTACCGGCATTTCCGGATATTTCCCGGAAATTACAAGAATTTACCGGTATTTTCGGAATATCACTCGGCCAGTCTCCTGGCAACTTCGCCCAGGAATTCGTCGAGGTTCATTACCCGCTTTTCGGGAAGGGTAGAGATCAGCGCCAGGTCGCCGGTCATATTGCCCTCGGCGATGGCTTCCAGCGTGACCTTTTCCGTCTTTTTGGCGAACTCCACCAGATCCGGGATATCGTCCAGTTCGCCGCGCTTGGCCAGCGCCCCGGTCCAGGCGAAAAGCGTTGCCACGGGATTGGTGGAAGTGGCCTCTCCCCGCAGATATTTGTGATAATGCCTGGGGATCGTGCCGTGGGCGGCCTCGTATTCGTAATAACCCTCCGGAGACACCAGCACCGACGTCATCATGGCAAGGCTGCCGAAAGCCGTTGCCAGCATATCCGAGAACACGTCTCCGTCGTAATTCTTGCAGGCCCACAGGAAGCCGCCTTCGGACTTCATAACTCTGGCGATGGCGTCGTCCACCAGCGTGTAGAAGTAACTGATGCCCGCGTCCTCGAACCGGGTTTTATATTCATTTTCATAGATCTGCGCAAAAACGCTGCGGAAATTGCCGTCGTACACCTTCGAGATCGTGTCTTTCGCGGAGAACCACAGATCCACGCCCAGGTCAAGCGCGTACTGGAAGCAGGCCCTGGCGAAATTGGCGATGGACGCGTTCGTATTGTGCATTCCCATAACGACACCGTCGGAAGCGCTGAATTCCTTCACCGTCAGCCGCTTTTCGTTGCCCGTGGCGTCGGTGATGACCAACTCGGCCTTCGACCCCTTCGGCACCACTGCGTCAACTGCGGAATAAATGTCTCCGTAGGCGTGCCTGGCAATGACGATGGGCTTCTTCCAGCCGGGGACCAGAGGCGTGATCCCATCCACCAGTATAGGCGCCCGGAAGACCGTGCCGTCAAGTATTGCCCTGATGGTAGCGTTGGGGCTCTTCCAGAGCTTTTTGAGGCCGAACTCCTGCTGCCTGGCGTCGTTGGCCGTGATGGTAGCGCACTTGACCGCCACACCGTACTTCTTAGTGGCCTCCGCGCTCTCCACTGTCACCTTGTCGTCTGTAGCGTCCCGGTTCATGATCGAAAGGTCGTAATATTCCGTCTTCAGGTCAACGAATGGCCTGATCACGATATCCTTTATCTTCGCCCAAATCACCCGGGTCATTTCGTCTCCGTCCATCTCCACCAGAGGAGTTTTCATGGCTATTTTGGAAATTTTCTTAATATCACTCATATTTCCCGACCTTTTCCCGTAATCCATAAACATTTCCCGGGCAAGTTCCGCGCTGTCTTCGCCTGTCAGATTCTTCACCGGGGCAAATTCGTCGATCCGTTCCACGCGCAGCACTTTCAGCCCGTTCTCGCCTTTGAGCGCCTTGAAAGCGTCGAAAAGGAACATTTCGAACTTGAAGCTGCCCGGCTGCTCCTTCTCTTCGCCGGAAGCCGGATCGTAATATTTGATCTTTTTCACCGCGATATGATAATCCATTCCCGCGCCGCACAGCCTCTCCACCGTGTCCATGCGGAAAACGTACGCCAGAAGGTTGCAGTCGCCGTAAACGTACTCTCCGTTCTCATCCTTAAGGACCGCCGCCTCTTCCGGCACCTCCGTATATTCCACCACGCAGGGCGTCCCTCCCCGGAAACAGAAGATGCCTGCTTTCTCGCCGGGCCCGCGCTTCAGGTACGATTTGGCAATGGCCTCCGCCTCCGGCGCGTCGATCAGCGCCCCCAGGAACAGCGGATCCGCCATTTTGATGAGGCAGTTGTCAACGCCCACCACCATCAGATATTCGATCCCTGCGGCCCGAAGCTCTTCCAGGCAGCCCTGCTTCTTAAGAGAAACGAACATGCCGCCGTTGCCGTTGGGGCTCTTCAGGACCTTGTCCGGCCGCTCCAGCCTGAGCTTTCCATCGGGAGTCATGGGCGGGATCATCGTCTGCGGGAAGAAGCGGACCTTGTCCCGGGGATATCCGAAAAAGCCGTGCTCCTCGAAAAAAGCTTCGGTAGCGGCGTGGTTGATGTCGCTGGTCATAATGTACCAGGGCACGAAACTGCCCGCGCGCTCCGACACGGCGCGAAGTTTGTCGCAATGGAGCTCGAACAGCGATTTATGCGAGGGCAATCCTATGTCGAATGTCCCTTTCGGCCCGTCGTGGCCCAGCCGCGTGCCCTGGCCGCCGGCCATGGTCAACACCGCCAGTTTTCCTCGGGCAATGGCCTCCAGCCCCAGTTTTTCCAGCCTTTCCCGCTCGTCCGCCGTCAATTTCCCGCTGTCAACAGGTTTCAGCGGCCTGAGCTCGGAGGCCAGCACCTCGCCGCCCTCCTGATGCTTCGCCGTTTTCGCGAACAGCCGCTCCATCAGTTCCAGATCCAGCTCCTCCACGTCTTTAAGGAGCCGCTCTTTCCCCGCCTCGTCCAGTTCGCCGTAACAGGCAAGAAGCCCGTCCTGGCCGTATTTTTCCAGCCGCCCGCGGGCTTCCTCATATCTCTGATCCAAATTAGCAGATCCGTTCATTTTCGCTTTCCATCCCGTTTGCAGACCCGTTTGCCGTCCTGCTTACCGTACTGTTTGCCGCGCCGTTTGCCGCACCGCAAACTTTATTCGTCCCTCATTCGGACAATTTCCGGAACTCCGCCTCTTCCTCCGGCGAGACCGCCGACGGAGCGTTGCCCCCGTTCTTCTTGCGCCTGCCGATGCTGGTGACTTCCGCCGCGTCAAAAAGCTCCACGTCTCCCGAGTCGTCGCTGGTCTCGAGATTGACCTTCACTCTTTCACGCAGATAATCCGCCTCGGTCACTACGCCCCTGCCCATCGGAGTCTCCACCAGGGACCCTTCCGCCGGAACGCGCTTCATGGCGTCCTCGTAGGCGTCCTGCTCGTATTTCAGGCAGCACATCAGGCGGCCGCAGGTGCCGGAAATTTTAGAAGGGCTGAGGGAAAAGCCCTGCGTTTTAGCCATTTTTATGGAAACAGGCTGAAAATCGTTCATTGCAGAAGCGCAGCAGATCACCCTGCCGCAGATGCCAAGGCCTCCCACGGTGCGTGCCTGGTCCCTCGATCCCACCTGCCTCAGCTCGATGCGGGTGCGGAAGATGGACGCCAGGTCCTTTACCAGTTCGCGGAAATCGATGCGGTTTTCCGCCACGAAATATATTAGCAGCTTGCTGAGGTCGAATGTGTATTCCGCGTTGATCAGCTTCATCTCCAGGCCGAACTTTTCCACTTCGTCCCTGCAGATCACGAAAGCTTCCTCTTCTCTGCGGCAGTTCTCTTCGTTCGTCTCGTCGTCCGCCGGGGTGGCGATCCTTATCACGTCCCGGAGCGGCTGCACCACGGTATCGTCTTCGACTTCCCGCACGTCCGTGACCGCCTCGCCGTACTCGGGCCCGTGCATCGTTTCCACGATCACGTGCATGCCTTTCTTTATATCGAGCCCGTCGGGGCTGAAGGAGTAGGTCCTTCCCGCCTGGCGGAATCTAACGCTGACTATCTGTACCATTTTTCTCTCCTGCCGGACCGCCCGGCCGCGCCGCTGTGTCAACGCGCCGGACTTTTATCGTCCTTTTTTACCGTTTCGATGAGATCCGCGGCCAGATTCGCGATCATCATCCTGAAATTAACGTTCTGTCCCATCAATTTATATGCTTCCGCCGTCTTGTCCAGCATCTTTTCCCAGCCGTGGCAGCCGGTCAACGCCGAAAGCTCTTCTATTTTATCCCGAAACTGCTCGTTTTGCAATGGCGCCCCTGCTCCGAACCGGGCCGAAAGCATCAGATCTCTCAAAAACGACGTCAATTCGAAGAACAGAAACTCTTTCTGGTCCGCGTTTTCCTTTGCCGTAAAAAGCTCCGTAAACCTTCTGCGAAAAACGCTGGCTCTTCCCTCCAGGGCAGAAAGCGCGTCCAGAAGTTCCTCCCGAAGGCGCCCGAAAAGCCCGAAATCGTTCAATTGAAGCGCCCTGCCGATGATCCCGTCCGCGTAGGATACCACGAACCGCTCGTCATCCCGGGACAATTCGCCCTTGTCCCCCCTGCCCGCGCGGTACGCGGTCAACACTTCCTCCGGGCTGTTCCTGGCGAAGTCCAGCCGCGTGATCCTCGACCGCACCGTGTCGATAAGCAGCGCCGGATTCGAGCAGATCAGTATCAGCATCACGTATTCCGGCGGCTCTTCGATGGTCTTCAGGAGCGCGTTCTGGGCCTGCACCGTCAATTTTTCGCTGCGGTCGATTATATACACCTTCCTGGCCGAGACCGTGGGCGCCGTGGCAATATCTTCTTCCAGCGCTCTCACCGTTTCCACGCCGATGGTGGCTCTGCCCGGGTCTCCCGCGATCACGCTCAGGTCCGGGTTTGTCCCGGCGGCGGACAATCTGCATGCGGCGCACCGGCCGCAGGGCTCCGTCCTGCCGTCCATCTCCGTACACATGGCAGGCAGCGCAAATTCCCTGGCAAAACTTTTCCGTCCGATGCCATCTGGGCCGCAAAAAGCGTAGGCGTGACCGATGCGGCCCGTGGAGACCGCTTCCGAAAGAGACCTTTTTACAAATTCCTGGCCAAGCAGTTTTTCAAACATATCCTATTTCCCGGCGGCCGCGCGTTATCTCACGTTATTACGGATTATCACGCGTTATTACGGAATATTACGCGCCCGCGCCCGGTATTTCCCGGGTATTGCTAAAATTTACAGGCTCAATATTTGACGAATCTGTCCACTTCGATCACGAAGACCGTTGCCCCTCCCACGGTGATCTCCATGGGGTACGAGGGCATGCCGCCCTGGACGCCTGCCGAGTAATGGATCGCCGCGGGATTGACGATCTGCTTGCGCCCGCTGGACTTGGCTTCGATGATCTTCAGCGCCCCTTCCAGCCGGTCCTCGTCAACGCCGCACAGAAGCGTGGTGTTGCCCGAACGCAGAAATCCGCCGCTGGAGCACATCTTGGTGACGCCGTACCCTTCTTCGCTGAGCGCGTCCATAAGGATCGCGGAATCGTCGTCGTGTACTATTGCTATGATCAGTTTCATAAGCGGTCCCTCCTGAATAGGCCGTTCTTTTCTGCGATCTCATCCGGTATAACGGCCGCGGCCCCTGCCATGCTGTCTTCCAGCTGGCTGACAGTCCTTGCCCCAATTATGGGCACCGTGGGGATCGTCCCCGGCCTCGTCATCCAGGCGATGGACAATTGCCCCGGGCTCAACCCCGTTTCGGCGGACAATTCCTCCAGCATCCTGTATCGCACTATATTTTCTCCGTTGTAATATCTTTTCCCGGCTTTCCCGCCCGGATCGGACACGCCGCCCCTGTTTTCCGAGCTGCGCAGTTTCCAGAAAAAGCCTTTCGCCTGGGAAGAATATGCGAACACGGGCATCCTGCTTTGGAGATACCAGCCGTGCTCTTCCTCGTCCATCTCCGCCAGCGTATCGTCACCGGCGCTTCCGGGATTGGGCAGGGCAAGGCTCCATTTGATCTGGGAGCATACCGGCGCCCGGAGGCCTTTTTCGCGGCAATATTTTACGATCTCTTCTATCCTGCCGTGCTTCCAGTTGGAAACGCCCCAGCAGGTAAAATATCCCTTCCTGTAAAGCTCGTCCATCCAGCCGGCGATCTCGGAAACCGGTACCCGGGGATCGTCCCGGTGCAGCCAGTAGATATCCACCCGGTCGGTGCGGAGGCAGTCGAGGCTCTCATCCGCGTCGGAAAATAAATTGACCCGGTCGATGCGGGAGGCGTGCATGTCTCCCACCACCGGGAAGCCGCCCTTCGTCGAAAGGACGATATTCTCCCTGGTGCCGTAATATTTCATCCAGCGGCCGATGACCTTCTCGCTCATATGCTTTTCGCCGGGAAGGTAGTCGGAATAGACATGAGCCGTATCCACCACGTTGCCGCCCAGTTCGAGGTACCTGCAGAGCAGCCTGCGGGCGTCCGATTCCGGGATGGTCTTGCCGTAGTAGTCGGTGCCCAGGGCCGCGCAGGACAAGGGCGGCAGATTTTCGTTGACGCGGACGTATTTCATATGATCACACGTTCAGTTTCATTACGGAAATGTCGGAGATCTCCAGCGCTATCTCTTTTTCGATGGCGGCAATGTCTTTCCGGATGTCGTCGACGGTCTCTTCCTTGGCGCCTCGCTGGGGCCTCCTGGTGATGTTGTCAACGTTTTCGCGTATCGCTCTGGCGCTGCGGTCGTATTTGTCGAACCGGTCGTTTTTGCGCGCGTTCTTTACGCTGGCGTCGTAGGGCGCCGGGCTCTGGTTCGGGCCCTGATTGGGGTTCGGGCCCCTTTGGAACTGGTTCTTGCCCCGGTTCTGGCCCTGCTCCTGGCCGCCCTGGTTGTTGCGGCGCACCGGCCCGCGGCCGTAGTTGTTGCCGCCGCCAGGGTTGTGGAAGCGGTTGTGATGGCGGTTGCCGTTTCCCTGGCTGCCTCCCTGGCCGTTTCCGCCGTTGGGGTTTCCGTTGGGGTTCCCGCCCTGATTGCCGCTGCCGCCTCCCTGGCCGCCGGCCTGGCTGCCTCCGTTTTCCGCGCGGCTGCCGTTTCTGGGTTCGAATCTGTCGTTCTTTTCGCTGGAATTGTCCAAAATGATCATCCTTTTTAGCGTTTTCTGTCAATGCCGTCCATCGGCACCTGTTCTTTTCCTATGCTGATCCCGATGACCGTTCCGTCGGGCGCCGAATATTCGTCGATCTCTTCGATTATGCGTACCGTTTCGGGGCCGTTTCCTTTGGAGAAAAACCTGAACAGCCCGCCCCGTTCCTTCTTTTTAGCCGGTTCCCCGGTCAGGAGATCCTCCTTAACGTCCCTTGCCTCCCCGGAGCGCTTCACGGCGCGGCCCGAATCCACCAGTGACTCGTAATAAGCCTTGAGCGCCCTCTCCCGAAACCCCGGGTCGCTCTCCTCCGCCAGGGCGAAGCTCCTGTCGATATACAGTTTTTCGGAGTTTTCGTAAAGCAGCGGCGCGTCAAGGTCGTTGTCGCGTTTGCTGAAGCAGTCTGCCGCCAGACCGCCGGGAATCACTATAAAGGGCCTTCTGTAAGTGCCCAGTTTGTACTCCGCCAGGGGCAGCAGCGTGCCGGCTATCTTGTCCGGCACCCGGGCCGCGTCGGCAACGAAAGCTTCTCTCACGGGGATCTCCGCCCTCAGGCACACGGTACCGTCCTCCGCCGGGGCGTAGTTTTCGGCCGGATGGAAAAAAGCTGCGATATACGGGCCTTTGACCGAAGGGAAACCGATCCCGCGGATCCCGTCGCGCTCAGGCGCCAGCCCTTCTTTCAGGACTTTCTCCGCCTTTTCTTTTTCCAGAAAAACGTACCCGGTCATATCCGCAGCCAGCCGCCCCGCCTTACCAGCCGTATTGTTCGTAATGAGGCTCGATCACGGTCTTGTTGTAGTCGTTGCCCCCCGGGAAGTTGGCGCTCTTCAGGATCCCGGGCGTGAGTCCTTTTTCCAGGAGCTTTTCCACGGCAACGGAGGTTATGCTCCACATTATGTAGTCCGACGCGATGCCGGATGCGGCGCCGAATTTGGCCTCGATGCCATCGACCTCCAGCATTGCCTCGGCCGCCGGAGCGCAGTTGTCCATGGTTAGCGTGGCGATCTCGTACAGCTTTTTGCCGGAGGGATGCACCGGCTCAACTTCTCTGGCGTACTCCATTGACGTGAAGGCTATGACCTTGACGCCCAGCTTCTCCGCCTCGTACGCCAGGTCGACGACTCTTACCGTCCTGCCCGATACCGAACTGACGAACAGCACGTCTCCGGGCCGCACGTTCGACTGGGTCAATGCGTATTTCGCCGCCGCGGCGCTTTCGCGCTCGTATCCCAGATCCGACCTGTCCCTCTGCCTGGCAGCGCTTTCGACTTTCAGATCGTAGCTGAAATGCTTGTAGAAAATGGGGCCGCCGCCGCGGTAAATGGAATCCATCTCCATATGGTGGCATATGCCCGACAGGAAAATGCATCCGCCATTGGCAACGCTGTCGGCCACGAGCTCCCCTGCCTTTATTATGTTTTCCCGCTGAGTTTCCCTGACTTTGCGGAAAAGATCGTCTATCGCGCGATGGTATCTGTCAAGCAGCATTTCACTCATAATGCTCATCCTCCAACGTCAATATAATAGCCCAAATCAGGCCGAAACGCAAGTCTGTCACGCGTTCGAACGCAAGTCCGCAAAAGCGCCGGGCGCGGTCGACCGGTCAATCATAATATCCGTTCAGCACGCCGCTGACCGTCTCGGCCCAGACGATAAGGTTGCCCGGCCAGCCGTTCACCGTGCTGATGTCCTTCAGCACCAGTTCGTAGGGGCAGCCGTGCTTCAGGCACGCCTTGACCGTCTCCTCTGTCTCCCGGCGGATCTCCTCGGGATCGGTGGAGATGGCAACTTTCGCCGGATTGGGCTTCCGGGACAGAACGTAATTGCCCCCCAGCTGTTCGGCGGTGGCTTCCACGCTTGCCCAGGGGGGACAACCAACTTTTCGCAGGTTCGGGATCTTCTTGACCTGCTCGATCTTGTCGTCGAGGGGCTCGCAACAGCCGTAATACGTATATTTGAACCGCTTCGACAGCTCGATCACCGGGTCGATGGCGAATTCGCCGAACATTGCCGGCGAGATGCTGCCCAGAGGCTGGGCGTTGTCCCGGAACCAGACTCCTTTCAAACCGTCTTCCATGCCGGAAATGTAGCCGGGCGTGCAGTGGAGCCAGGCCACGTCCTTGTCGGGCTTCAAATTCGCTTCGATATAGTCGAGATATTTGTTGGCGTAGTCTACCAGCTTCTGCACGATGGCCAGCAGGTATTCCGGGCGGTCGTAGAGGTCGATGTAGATGGCTTCCACGCCGCGGACGTATGCGATGTAGTCCCAGGCATTTAAATAGTAGGGACCATAGCCGAAGAACCTGAGGGGCATCACGTCGCCCAGCAGGTCGGTCAGGAATTCTATGTTATCCGCGTCGATCTCCGGATGGGGCGTCATTTCCGGCAGCTTGAACTTCTCCAGCACGGATTCGTCCTCCAACTGATCCTCCAGCTCCCGCGATATGATATTGTTCTGTCCGTCGGTGCGCCTGATATTGTACGACGGCAAGCCGATGCCCTTCTCTGTCACGGACAACGCCTGCTGCACCCTTAGAAACGGCTCGTACAGATTGTCGATCCCGGGGAAATGCTTGAAATAGAAAAGCGCCTTGCGGAAGTGATCCTCCACGCCCCGGACCCGCGGGTCTTCGCAGCGGAGCATCAGTTCGCCGTCGATATCCATCTGGTACCACGGGATCTCGTCGATCAGCACCGGCGGCCTTCCCGGGACAAGATCGTTGTTGTCCCTCATCCGCTTCACCATTTTCCGCTGCCTTTCCGAGCAGGTCAATTCCATATACCGTTTGGCAAGTTCCCTTACGATCTGCCTGTCTTTCCCGTTCATGGCGAGTCACCCCTTTTTTGTTTCCCGCGTCAATTATATCTTTTTCCTGTAGCGGAAATCAACGGGCAAGGCGAGAAAGAAGGAGGCAAGGACCGCCGGGGCACGGATGCGGCCGAACGGGGGACAGGTTCTCGTTTCAAGCGTCCGGCACCGAACGCGCGAACGGGGGACAGACTTGCGTTTCTCTCTCCACGCCGAACGGGGGACAGGTTCTCGTTTTTCGTCCCTGCCCTTTGTTCTCGTTCCGCGCTTTTTGGACTTAGGCGGTACCTCTTACAGCCTTGGGGTGGCGCTTTTCTTTAAAACGCAGAAAATTTATCTCGAAAAAGCAATTTGCGCATATCTCTCGCTCGTTTTGGGCGTTGAGGTAGTTCTCGCTTCCTTAAAACACCCATAATTCACAACAAAACCTCAATTTTTGGGTGTTTCTCGCTCATTTTCAACCCCCTGGCAGCAAGACATTTGTCAAAATGCAAATTATGTGCTGTAAAAAAGCAATTATTGTAAGATTGTCGTTTGTGTGGCGTTTCGAGACGGCGCAGCCTTCCTCAAAACACCCAGAATTTTACTAAAGCGCTCGTTTTCCGGGTGTTTTTCTCCTATCAAGCGTTTCAAGACAGCGCAGCGTCAACATTTGGTTGCGTTCCGCGTCTTACCTTATTCATCTGTGCCCGAGGAGCCAGGCAACCTGGGCTTCCCCCCACGCCGAACGGGGGACACGCCGAACGGGGGACAGGTTCGCGTTTCAAGCGTCCGGCGCCGAACGCGCGAACGGGGGACAGACTTGCGTTCGCCGGCCCCGGAGGATATAATTAGCAGGCGAAGGCGATTGACCTCGCGGAGGTGCGGATGAGGATTTTGCTGGCCGGAGTACCGGCGGAGATCGTAAGCAGATATAGGTCGAACCAGCGGTTTTTTGACGGCTATCAAACCGACCTTGAACCCGCGTTCGTGGTTGACCCGTCGGAGGAGGACATGGTCCGCGCTCTCGAGAGGATCCGCGCCACCGACGAAGCGGAAGGAATTGTCCGGGCCGCTTATCCCGGTGCGTTTGTGGAAAATTGCGCCATCCACGCCATTCTGGCAGAAAAACTGCTGAAACACGGCGTGCTGCTGATGCACGGCTCGTCGCTGGCGATGGACGGCCGCGGATATATTTTCACGGCGCCTTCGGGCACGGGAAAAAGCACACACGCCAGGCTGTGGCGCGAGGTTTACGGCAACAGGGTGACGATGATCGACGACGACAAGCCGCTGCTGAGGTTCGAAAAGGAGCTTCCCAAGGACGCTCCGGGCAACGGCGACGGCAAGCGCGAAGGCGATCGCGGCACCGGCAACAACGTTGACGGCAACGACGGTCCGGTCCGGATCACGGTCTGCGGCACGCCATGGAACGGCAAGCACCGCCTGGGCGCCAACGTGTCCGCGCCCCTTGACGCCGTCGCGTTTTTGAGCAGGAGCGAGGTCAATTCGGTGTCCCCCGTTTCCGCGCCCGACGCGTTCATGAAACTAATGAAGCAGGTCTACCTCTCCGACGACACCGCCTCCATGGGCCTGATCCTGGATATGGTAAAAACGATGACCCGCTCTCTCCGTTTCTACGACCTGAAATGCAACATGGAGCCGGACGCCGCGCGGGTCTCTTTCGAAGGCATGAGCCGCAAAGACGAGGAGACGCAGGCCGCCCTGACGACTTGACAGAAGCAAACGACACGACCGGCGCAGGCGTTGGGACCGGCGCAACCGGAAAAAACGACGCGATCGACGTGATCGACGCAAACGATAAAAACACCAGCGAGGTAAAAAGGTAAAAATGAAGCTGAAAAGCAACTTTCTGACTCAGACCATCGACGACACCGTGTTTCTGGTGCCCGTAGGCAACGGCGCGTTCAACGGAATGATCCGCGGCAACAAGACCACCGCCTTCCTGATCGGGCAACTGAAAAACGAAATAAGCGAAGAAGAACTGATCGACGCGACCTGCGAACAATACGACGCGCCCCGGGAAGTCATTGCCGCGGACGTAAAAAAATGCCTTGCGACGCTGCGCAGCGTGGGAGCTCTGGAAGAGTGAACGACCGGGAACCATCCGTTTTTGAAGAAAGATTGACGCGTGACGGAAAGCTGGTCTACAAGACCCACGGCTCCAGCATGCGCCCCCTGCTTCGCCAGGACCGGGATCTGGTAGTCATCGAGCCACCCGCGAAACCCCCCGAAAAGTACGACGTAGTGCTGTACCGGCGGGGCGGATCCACCGTTCTCCACCGGGTCATAAAGCGGTCCGGCGACGATTATCTGATCCGCGGCGACAATACCTACGCCCTGGAAACGGTCCCGTCGGACAATATTTTCGGCGTCCTCACGGGTTTCGTCCGGGGCAAAAAAGCCTCTTCTAAAAAGAGCAGCGCGGACAATGCCGGCGAGGGCAGACTCACGCCGGTGACGGACCGGGGATACCGGGTGTACTCCCGCGTCTGGTGCGCCATTTACCCCGTAAGAGCGGCCTTCGCAGCGATCAGGCGGCTGGGGGGCAAAATAAAAAGGAAAATATTCAAAAAATCTTGACTTCAGCCTTCCGCCACGACCTCGGCCGCTCCGGCAGTACCGGCGCCGTTGTCACCGGAATTCGAATCGCCGCGCTCAGCGGTTTTTTTCTTGCCGCGGTTGACCACGTTGATCACCAGGCTGGCAACGTCGAGGACGAACATCACGATCAGAAAGATGCCGGTAAGGATCCAGGTGGCCCTGGCGTCATTGCCCAGAGGCCTCAAAATGATCACCACGCCCAGTACCACGGCAACGATGCCGCTGATCATATGCATAAAGTTTACGGGGATCTGGTTGTGCCTGTAGTCCACGAACAGGCCGATCTTGAACACGCCGGAGATGATCAGCATGATGGCGTAGATCAGAGCCCCGAAAGCGCCCGCGATCCCGGTGTAGATGGGTCCCGGGAAGAACAGCGCCACGATGCCCACCAGGGTGACGATCACAGCCAGAGTAAGGCTCAGGGCGTTGGATTCACCGCTCTTCCGGCCTTTAACGTACCGGAACAGGTTCACGATGCCGACGGCGATCAGCACGCCGCCGAATACGGAAATGATCAATTTGGTAAAGCCGTCCGCGTCGATGAACAGCATGATGCCCGCCACGATCTCGAAGACCGCCAGCAGCACTATCGGCAAATGCTTCAGAAAATTTTTCATTGGTTCTTCCCTTTCCCGGGCAGTCTCCCGCCCGCAGCCTTGATTATCGCCCTAAAAAACAGTTCGCCGCCGTCCTGTAAAAGAACAGCGGCTGAACCGGTCAATATAACTTACGCCTGCTCGTCAGGATTGTCGTTGTCGTCGAGGTAGGCCTCGTTGCCGCCGCCTTCGCTCTCGTCGAACTCGGTGCTGTCAACGTCCGGCGCGGGCGCGTCGTAAACGTTGACCTCCGCCTCTGCCTCGTCGTATCCGTCCTGAGGACCGTCGTAGTAGTCCTCCGGGATCTCCTCTTCCTTGTGTCTGAGGGCCGCGGGCACGTGGTCAAGAGTGGTGACGTCGATCTCGATGTCGTTGTAGCGTCCCATACCGGTTCCGGCGGGGATCAGCTTACCGATGATAACGTTCTCTTTCAGGCCCATCAGGTAGTCGCGCTTGCTCTTTATGGCCGCGTCGGTGAGGATCCTGGTGGTCTCCTGGAAGGAAGCGGCGGACAGGAACGATTCGGTGCCCAGAGCCGCTTTGGTGATGCCCAGCAGAGCAGGTTCGGCCTTCGCCAGAGCTTCCTCGGGCCTTCCGGCCTCTCTCAGCTTCGCGTTGGCGTCAAGCCACTCGAACTTGTCGACTACGCTGCCGTCAAGGAGTTCGGTCTCGCCCGGATCGGTAACGCGCACTTTGCGCATCATCTGGCGGACAATGACCTCGATATGGCGGTCGTTGATCTTAACGCCCTGGAGGTTGTACACCTTCTGGACCTCTTCGATGATGTAGTTCTGAACTCCGGCCTCTCCCAGTATGCGGATGATGTCCTGAGGATTCACGGAACCGCCCACGATCAGGTCGCCCTTCTTAATAGTGTCGCCGTCTTCCACCTTGAGCGTAACGCCGATGGGGAAGGAAACGGAGAAGGACTGGGTGCCGTCGTCGGAATCCACGCGGACTTCTTTCTTCTTTCCGCTCTCGGTGACGGAGACCACGCCGTCGATCTCGGAGATCGTCGCGGCGCCCTTGGGCTTCCTGGCTTCGAACAGCTCTTCGACACGGGGAAGACCCTGGGTGATATCGTCTGCGGAAGCAACGCCGCCGGTGTGGAACGTTCTCATGGTCAGCTGCGTACCGGGCTCGCCGATGGACTGGGCGGCGATAACGCCTACGGAGTCACCGATGTTTGCCCTGGTGTGAGAAGCCAGGTTTGCGCCGTAGCACTTGCTGCAGACGCCCAGCCTGCTCTCGCAGGCCATAACGGAACGGACTTTAACGGACTGGATGCCGGCCTTCTCGATGGCCTCGGCCAGATCGTCGTCGATCAGCGTCTCGGTATCGGCCATGACTTCGCCGGTAACAGGATGGATCACGGGCTCGGCGGGATATCTGCCGGAGATCCTGGCGGCCAGCGGGACAAGCGGAGGCTGGTCCTTGGCTTCGGAGTTGGCAATGGCGTGTACCTCGAAGAATCCCTTGGTGCCGCAGTCGTCTTCTCTGATGATGACCTCCTGGCTGACGTCAACGAGACGTCTGGTCAGGTATCCGGAGTCTGCCGTACGAAGCGCCGTATCGGACAGCGTCTTTCTGGTACCGTGGCTGGAGATGAAGAATTCCAGAACGTCCAGGCCTTCGCGGAAGTTTGCCTTGATCGGTATCTCGATCGTACGGCCGGCGGTAGCAGACATCAGTCCGCGCATACCTGCCAGCTGCTTGATCTGGTTGATGTTACCACGGGCGCCGGAATCGGACATCATGTTGATGGGGTTGAACTCGCCCATGTTCGCTTTAAGGATGTCCGTCAGTTTGTCGATGGCTTCGCTCCAGGCGCGGATAACGCTTTCGTGGCGCTCCTCCTCGGTGATCATACCGCGGCGGAACTCACGGCTGATGCGGTCGACGACTTTGTCGGTGTCTTCGATCAGTTTCTGCTTCTCTTTAGGAACTATGATGTCTTCGACGCCTACCGTGATGGCGCCCTTCGTAGAGAACTTGTAGCCCAGCGCCTTGATCTTGTCCAGCACCTCGGCGGTAACGGTAAGGCCGTGCGCCTTGATGCAGCGGTCAAGTATATCTCCCAGCGTGCCTTTTTTGACCAACTTGTTCATCTCCAGCACCAGCGCGTTCTCACGTTTGGTGCGGTCAACGAATCCCAGGTCCTGAGGAATGGCTTCGTTGAAGATCAGCTTGCCCATGGTGGTCTCGATGATCTGGGTGATGTGCTCGCCCTGGAACTCGCCTTCCCTGCGCACCTTGATGGCGGTGTGGAGATTGATCTCTCCCAGGTCGTATGCCAGTTTCGCTTCGTCGTATCCTGAGAACACGGGAGCGTTGCTGTAATCCTTATTCTTGACGAGAGTCAGATAGTAGCTGCCCAGGACCATATCCTGCGTGGGAACGGTGATGGGTTTGCCGTCCTTGGGAGCCAGAAGGTTGTTGGCCGAGAGCATAAGGATCCTGGCCTCTGCCTGGGCTTCCGCGGAAAGGGGCACGTGGATAGCCATCTGGTCGCCGTCGAAGTCCGCGTTGTACGCCGTACATACCAGCGGATGGAGCTTCAGAGCGTGGCCTTCTACGAGGATCGGCTCGAACGCCTGGATACCGAGGCGGTGCAGCGTGGGAGCGCGGTTCAGCAGCACGGGGTGCTCTTTGATGATGTCTTCCAGAATGTCCCAGACCTCGGGAGACACGCGCTCCACCATCTTGCGGGCGCTCTTGATGTTCACTGCCTTGCCCATACTGACCAGCTTGTAGATCACGAAGGGCTTGAACAGCTCGATGGCCATTTCCTTCGGCACGCCGCACTGATAGATCTTCAGTTCGGGACCGACAACGATAACGCTTCGGCCGGAGTAGTCGACGCGCTTTCCGAGAAGGTTCTGACGGAAGCGGCCCTGCTTGCCGCGAAGCATGTCGGACAACGATTTCAGCGGTCTGTTGGAGGCGCCGGTGATGGCTCTGCCTCTGCGGCCGTTGTCCAGCAGCGCGTCAACGGCTTCCTGCAGCATCCTCTTCTCGTTCCTGACGATGACGCTGGGCGCTCTGAGCTCCAGCAATCTGGCCAGACGGTTGTTCCTGTTGATAACGCGCCTGTAAAGGTCGTTGAGGTCGGAGGTGGCGAACCTGCCGCCGTCCAGCTGAACGAGAGGACGCAGATCCGGAGGAATGACCGGGATGACCGTAAGGATCATCCACTCGGGGCGGTTGTGGGAGTCGATAAACGCCTGAACGACTTCGAGTCTCTTAAGGAGAGCGGCTTTCTTCTGAAGCACGGTCTGGCTAAGTTTTTCCTTGTCCTGGCCTTCGAGCGCCTCGATCTCGTCTTTCAGCTCTTTGCGCAGGGGCTCCAGCTTAACGTCTTCCAGAAGTTTGCGGATGGCCTCGGCGCCCATCTGGGCGTTGAACCCGTACTGGCCGTAGGATTTGACGGCGGCCTGGTAGTCGTGTTCGTTGAGGATCTGCTTGTATTCCAGCGCGGTCTGGCCGGGATCGAGCACGACGTAGGCGGCGAAGTAGAGCACTCTTTCAAGGTCCTTCGGCTTCATGTCGAGCAGCAGTCCGATGCGGCAGGGCGTGCCCTTGAAGAACCAGATGTGGGATACGGGCGCCGCCAGCTGGATGTGGCCCATGCGGGTACGGCGGACCTTGGAGCTGGTGACTTCAACGCCGCACTTGTCGCAGACGATGCCGCGGTAGCGGTTTTTCTTGTACTTTCCGCAATGGCACTCTCCGTCCTTCGTTGGGCCAAAGATGCGTTCGCAGTAAAGGCCGTCTTTCTCGGGCTTCAGAGTTCTATAGTTGATGGTCTCGGCTTTTTTGACCTCGCCGTGAGACCATTTCAATATCGTTTCCGGAGAAGCAAGTCCGATCTGAATTGATTCAAAATTGTTAAAATCTACCATGTTACTTCACCTTCCCCTTTCAGTTGTTCTCGTCGTCGTACAGGTCGGGAGTCTCGGGAGCGTCTCCGTCGAAATACGCGTCGTCCGGATCGGGCTGGTCGTAGCCCGCTTCGTCGCCGCCCTCGGCGGGAACGTCTTCTACCGCATCCGGGTCAAGGCTCTCCATCTCCGCGTTCGGATCCGCGTCGCCGTAGTTCCTGCCTTCGTCGGCAAACTCTTCGTCGGAGAGGCCTCCGTACACGGAGCTGATGTTGCCGTTGTCGTCAAGGAAGCTGTAGAAGTCGGGATTGTCCACGTCCGCGCGAGTGCGGTACTTGTCCGGATTCTTGATGTAATCTTCTTCGGTCTCCCTGAGCGGGACCTCTTCGCCGCCCTTCTTGTAGACCTTCACGTCAAGAGCCAGGCTCTGGAGCTCTTTAATGAGCACCTTGAAGGACTCAGGGATGCCGGGCTCGGGCACGTTCTCGCCCTTGACGATGGCTTCGTAGGTCTTTACGCGTCCCACGGTATCGTCGGACTTGATGGTCAGGATCTCCTGCAGCGTGTAGGCCGCGCCGTAAGCTTCCAGAGCCCAGACCTCCATCTCGCCGAAACGCTGTCCGCCGAACTGGGCCTTGCCGCCCAGAGGCTGCTGCGTGACCATGGAGTAGGGGCCCGTGGACCTGGCGTGCATCTTGTCGTCCACCAGATGATGGAGCTTCAGATAGTACATATATCCGACCGTTACGCGGTTCTCGAAAGGTTCGCCGGTACGGCCGTCGTAGAGCACCGTCTTGCCGTCCTCTTCCTTGCCCGCCATCTTCAGCGTCTCAAGGATGTCTTTCTCGGAGGCGCCGTCGAATACGGGAGTGGCGATCTTCCAGCCGAGGGCCTTCGCAGCGTAGCCAAGGTGGACTTCCAGCACCTGTCCGATGTTCATTCGGGAAGGCACGCCCAGAGGATTCAGCACGATCTCCAGCGGAGTTCCGTCGGGCAGGAAAGGCATGTCCTCTTCGGGAAGCACTCTGGACACGACGCCTTTGTTTCCGTGACGTCCCGCCATTTTATCACCGACGGTGATCTTGCGCTTCTGGGCAATATAGACTCTTATCATCTTGTTCACGCCGGGGGACAGTTCGCTGTCGGTCTCGCGGGTGAATTCTTTTACGTCAACGACGATACCGTATGATCCGTGAGGCACTCTCAACGAAGTGTCGCGCACGTCTCTGGCCTTCTCGCCGAATATGGCGCGGAGCAGCCTCTCTTCAGGCGTGAGTTCGGTCTCGCCCTTGGGAGTGACTTTACCGACCAGGATGTCGCCTGCCCTGACTTCGGAGCCGATGATGATGACGCCGGAAGCGTCCAGCATCTTTCTGGCGTCGTCGCCGATGTGAGGCACTTCGGGAGTGATCTCTTCAGGTCCCAGCTTGGTGTCGCGGGCTTCGCACTCGTATTCCTCGATGTGGATCGAAGTGTAGGCGTCTTCCTTGACCAGCTTCTCGCTGATGAGAACGGCGTCCTCGTAGTTGTAGCCTTCCCAGGTCATGAAGCCGATCAGCGTGTTGCGGCCCAGTGCGATCTCGCCGTGATCCGTAGAAGGACCGTCGGCGATGACGTCGCCTTCCTCCACCCATTCGTCGAAAGTGACGACGGCGCGCTGGTTGATGCAGGTCGCCTGGTTCGAACGCATGAACTTGAGGAGATTGTACGTATCGATGGTGCCGTCTTCGCGCTGGATGACGATCTGCCTGCCGTCGACGTTCTTGACCCGTCCGGCGGCTTTCGCCAGCACGACGGCTCCGGAATCGTGAGCGGCTTTATACTCGATACCGGTGGCAACGATGGGCGCCTGCGTTTTCATAAGCGGAACGGCCTGGCGCTGCATGTTGGAACCCATCAGGGCGCGGGAAGCGTCGTCGTTCTCGAGGAACGGGATCATTGCCGCGGCAACGGATACCACCTGCTTCGGGGAAACGTCCATGTAGTCGACCTGCTCCGGAGGAACTTCGATGAACTGGTCCCTGAAGCGGCAGACAACTTTCTTGTTCATAAAGTGGCCCTGCTCGTCGAGAGGCTCGTTGGCCTGGGCGACGATGTACTGGTCTTCCATATCCGCCATCAGATAATCGATCTGATCGGTGACGCACTGGGTCTCTTTATTGTACTTTCTGTAGGGCGCCTCGATGAAGCCGTACTCGTTGATCCTGGCGTAGGTGGCCAGAGATCCGATAAGTCCGATGTTGGGACCTTCGGGAGTCTCGATGGGGCACATTCTGCCGTAGTGAGAATAGTGGACGTCGCGGACTTCGAAGGTGGCTCTGTCGCGGTTCAGGCCGCCGGGGCCCAGAGCGGACAGGCGGCGCTTGTTGGCCAGTTCGGCCAGGGGGTTGGTCTGATCCATGAACTGAGACAGCTGAGAGGATCCGAAGAACTCGCGGATGGCCGCGGAGACCGCGCGGATATTGACGATGGACTGGGGAGTCACGATGTCTCTGTCGAGAGTGTTCATCTTTTCTCTCACGGTCTTTTCCATTCTGGAAAGTCCCACGCGGAACTGGTTCTGGAGAAGTTCTCCCACGCAGCGGATGCGGCGGTTGCCCAGATGGTCGATGTCGTCCACGTTTCCGACTTCGCAGTCGAGGTTAAGCAGGTAGCTGAAGGAGGCCACGATATCGTCGATGGTCAGGTGCCTCGGAACAAGGTCCGCGGCTCTGGCGGCGATCTCTTTCTTAAGGGCCTCTTCGTCCTCGCCGAATTCGTCAAGGATCTCTTTCAGCACGGGGAGATATACTCTCTCTTTGATGCCAACTTCCGCGGGATCGAAAGAAACGAAGCCGTCGAGCTTAACGGTCTTGTTGCCGATGACCTTGCAGGGTTTGTAGGGCGTATTGATGTACACGAACTCCACGCCCGCGTCCTGGATCTTCTCGGCCAGCTCTCTGGAAACGGTCTCGCCTGCGGCGGCAATAAGTTCGCCGGTCTCGGGGTCGATGACGTCCGCGCAAAGTTCGCGGTCAACGATCCTGGCGTACAGGGACAGTTTCTTGTTGAACTTATAGCGGCCGACTTTGGAAAGGTCGTAGCGCTTTCCGTCGAAAAACATGCCGTACAACAGGGATTTGGCGCTGTCAACGATGGCGGGCTCGCCGGGACGGATCTTCTTGTAGATCTCCAGGAGAGCGTCGTCAACGGCGTTCAGCGTATCCTTCTGCATAGTGTTGATCAGGCGTTCGTCGATGATCAGGTGGTCTTCAAAGTTCTCGGCGTACCTGGGCGCCAGTTCGGAGACGTTGACGGAGAACAGATTGAGGATGTCGTCGTCGGTGCCGTAGCCGAAAGCCCGGAACAGCATGGTGGCAGGCACCTTGCGGTTGCGGTCCACGCGCACGTGGATGCACTCGTTGTAGTCGATCTCGTATTCCAGCCATGCGCCGCGGTTGGGGATGAGCGTGGTGGCGGTGGTAGTCTTGCCCTTCGCCTTGTCGAACGCTTTCTCATAGTAAGCGCCGGGAGAACGGACCAGCTGGCTGACGATGACGCGCTCTGCGCCGTTCATGATGAACGTGCCGCTTTCGGTCATGAGCGGGAAGTCACCGAAGAACAGCGTGTCTTCCTTTATGACGCCCGTCTCTTTATTAATGACGCGCACGCGCACGTTAAGGGGCGCGGAATACGTCGAATCCCGCTCCTTATTCTCTTCTATTGTATATTTCGGCTTTTCGTCCAGATGATAGTCGATAAACTCGAGAACGAGATCGCCGGTAAAGTCTGTAATGGGGGAGAAGTCTTTAAATACTTCTTTAAGTCCGACTTCCAGAAAATGCTTGTAGGAATCTTTCTGGATGGCTATAAGGTTAGGCATCTCTAAGATTTCCTGGATCCTGGAGTAGCTCTGTCTTTCGGTTTTACCATATTTAACGGTATGCACCATAGCAGATAATCACCTCTATTAAATTATTGCGCCGGAATTCTCCCCTTGCGTGAATCCGCTGCCTGTGCTACAATACGTTCACCGGTTCGGTTTTTTTCTTCATTTGACCCTCTTTTTTCGGGCTTTTTCCCTGCCCGGAGAAGGGGGTCGCGCAGCGTGAGATTACAACGCAGTTTGATATTGTATCAAAAATAAAACAATAAGTCAATGCATATTTTGGCAAAAATTTCAAATTAAATTTTTGTGAATTTCGGGTATTTTTTGTGATGAATTTATTAACAAATTGTTAATTCGGAAAATTTTCCGTATTTTTTACGCCCGTCGAAAGCCCCCTCGCCTCCCCCGGCCGAGATTGACCGCGGAGGCAGTTTCGTGGTATACTTGACGTGCGTTGCGCAGGGCGTTTTGCCGCTCTTACGGGACGCTTTTTGTAAAGGCAGGTGACGGGTTTGGTTAAGGAAGTCGATTTCGTTGTCAGGGATCAGAAGACCATCGCGGACAACGTCTGCCTGCTGTCTCTTTCCGGCGATACTTCCGCCGTGACCGCCCCCGGTCAATTCGTTAACGTTAAGCTCGACGGCTTTTTCCTCCGCCGCCCAATATCCGTTTTCGACTGCGAGGAGGATTCTCTCCGCCTTATATATAAAATAGTGGGAAAAGGCACCGATGCCATGTCGCGCCTCTCCCCCGGCGACACGCTGAACGTGCTCACCGGTCTGGGCAACGGGTACGACCTTTCCGCCGCAGGCCCGAGGCCGCTCCTCATCGGAGGAGGAGCTGGAGTTCCGCCGCTGTACTGGCTGTGCAAAAAACTCGTTGACCGGGGCGCGAAGCCCTTTGCCCTGCTGGGGTTCAACAGAGCCGCCGACGTTTTTTGCGAGGTCGAATTCAGGGAACTGTGCGGAGACGACGTGATCGTGGCCACCGTTGACGGATCCTACACGGACGCCCGGGGTCGCGTGTTCAAAGGCTTCGTTACGGACCATCTCCCCGGCGAATATACGTATTTTTATACCTGCGGCCCCCTGCCTATGCTCAAAGCTGTATATTCCGCCGCGGCCTGTTCCGGCGAGTTCAGTTTCGAAGAGCGGATGGGCTGCGGTTTCGGCGCCTGCATGGGCTGCAGCGTCAAGACAAAAGACGGATACAAGCGGGTCTGCAAAGACGGCCCCGTGCTTAAAAAGGAGGAGATACTGTGGACAAACTGAACCGCGCCTCTGTCTCTCCCGACACTTCCGTGGAACTTTGCGGCATCCGCCTGGACAATCCCGTCATCCCCGCTTCGGGCACCTTCGGCTTCGGATACGAGTTCGCCGAGCTGTACGACATAAACGAACTGGGCACCTTCTCCTTTAAAGGCACCACGCTGGAGCCCCGCTTCGGCAATCCCACGCCGCGCATCGCGGAATGTCCCTCCGGAATGATCAATTCCGTCGGTCTTCAGAACCCCGGCGCCGAAGCCGTGAAAAATATCGAACTTCCAAGGCTCAAAAAAGTGTTCCACAAGCCGGTGATGGCCAACGTGAGCGGCTTTTCCGTCGATGAATACGCCAGGACCGTAGAGATCCTCGAGGGCGAGAGCCAGATCGGCTGGTTCGAGATCAATATCAGCTGCCCCAACGTGCACGGCGGCGGCATGAGCTTCGGTACCGATCCGGACGCGGCGGCGGAAGTGATGAAGGCGGTTCGGAAAGTAACTAAAAAGCCTATATTGGCGAAATTGTCCCCCAACGTGACCGACGTGACCGAGATCGCCAGGGCCTGCGAAGCCGCGGGCGCCGACGGGATCAGTCTTATAAATACTTTGCTGGGCATGCGTGTGGATATCATGCGCAGGAAACCGGTGGTGGCCAACAAAATGGGCGGCTTTTCCGGGCCCGCCATATTGCCCGTGGCGCTCCGCATGGTCTACCAGGTGCACAAGGCCGTCAAGATACCGGTCGTCGGCATGGGAGGCGTTTCCACGGCGGAGGACGTCATCGAGATGATGATGTGCGGGGCAACGGCGGTGGAAGTCGGCGCGGCGAACCTGGTGGATCCCTGGGCGAGCCTTAAGATCGTGCACGCGCTGCCCGGGGCAATGGAAAAAGCGAACATCGGGGCCCTGAAAGATATCATCGGCTGCGCCTGAGCGGCGCCGGCAGGGCTTCCGGGCAACATAAACGAGGAGTAAAACGACATGGGAAAAGACGTTATCGTAGCATGCGACTATCCGGACAGAGAAACGACGCTGAACTTTCTTGACCGGTTCGAAGGGAGCGGCGTAAAGCCCTTCGTAAAGATCGGGATGGAGCTTTTTTACGCCGAGGGGCCGGATATCGTCCGGGAGATCAAGGCCCGGGGGCACAGGATATTCCTTGACCTGAAGCTCCACGACATCCCCAACACGGTAAAAAAGGCGATGGCGGTATTGTCCCGGCTGGACGTGGACATGTGCAACCTTCACGCCGCGGGAACGAAGCGGATGATGGAGGCTGCCATAGAAGGCCTTACAAGGCCCGACGGCACGAGGCCGGTGCTGCTGGCGGTCACCCAGCTCACTTCCACGGACCAGGAGGCGCTGGAAAATGACCTGCTGATCCACGAGCCCATTAAGGACGTGGTGATGAAATACGCGCTGAACGCAAAAGAGTCCGGCCTTGACGGAGTGGTCTGCTCCCCTCTCGAAGCGGGAGAGGTCCACGGGGTCTGCGGCAACGGTTTCCTGACCGTCACACCGGGCGTGCGTTTCGCGGAAGGCGACGCGGGAGACCAGAAGCGCGTGACAACGCCGGAAAGAGCCCGGGAACTGGGCTCCGACTATATAGTTATGGGGCGCCCCGTGACTGCTGCGGCCGATCCGGTGGCGGCGTACATGCGGGCAATGGCGGATTTCGTTGGCTGAATTGGAAATGGCAAGTTGCAAATGGCAAATGGCAAATGGCAAATTGATAATGGCAAGTTGCAAATGGCAAATTGCAAATTGCAAATGGGAAATGGCAAATTGGAAGTAGAACGTTTGAAATAGATAAATCGCGACGGAGGAACCTAAATGAGTTCGCAAGACTTTTCTGAATTAAAGATCCGGATCGCCCGGGACCTGCTGAAGATCAAAGCCGTGTTTTTCCGGCCCGACGAGCCCTTTATATGGGCCAGCGGCATAAAAAGCCCGGTGTACTGCGACAACCGGCTGACGTTGACCGCGCCCGAGGTGCGTACCGACGTGGAAAACGGGCTGGCGCAGGTGGTGCGGGAGATCTATCCCGCCGCGGAAGTGCTGATGGGCACGTCGACGGCGGGCATTGCCCACGCGGCCATCACCGGGCACATATTGGGCCTGCCGATGGGCTACGTGCGTTCGGGCAATAAAGACCACGGCCGCAAAAACCAGATCGAAGGGCGCCTGGAGCCGGGGCAGAAAGTGGTGGTCATCGAGGACCTCATCTCCACCGGCGGCAGCGTCATCGAGGTGGTCAACGTCCTTCGCGAGGCCGGGGCGGAAGTCCTGGGGATCGCCTCCATATTCACGTACGGCATGAAAAAAGGCCTGGAGCGGCTGGAAGAGGCGCAGGTCCGGAACGTTTCCCTCACGGATTTCGACACGATCGCCGAAGTGGCCGCGGAGTCTGGATACATCGCGGCGACAGACGTGGCGCGGCTAATCGCGTTCAGGAACGACCCCTCGGACGAGAGCTGGATAAAGGCCTGACGCCTGACGGAAAGGCGCTGCTGGGCGAAAACGCAAGGAGATGCAAAATGAGACACGTTATCGACATTCTTGACCTCTCTGTAGAGGAGATCGACGGGCTGATCGCTGCGGCCAGGGACATCATCGCCAGGCCGGAAGCGTACGCGGAGCGCTGCCGTGGCAAAAAACTTGCCACGCTGTTCTTCGAGCCTTCCACGCGCACCAGGCTGAGCTTCGAAGCGGCAATGTACGAGCTGGGCGGGAACGTATTGTCCGTCACCGGCGCGGGGACTTCTTCCGCGGCCAAGGGCGAGAGCGTGGCGGATACGGCGAAGGTGGTCAGCTGCTACGCCGATATAATTGCTATGCGCCACCCGAAAGAAGGCGCCGCGAAAGTTGCCGCCGACAACGCCTCCATACCGGTGATCAACGCCGGGGACGGAGGCCATTGCCACCCCACCCAGACGCTGGCGGACCTGCTGACCATATCCAGAGAGAAAGGCCGCCTCGGAGGCCTCACCGTGGGGCTCTGCGGAGACCTTAAATTCGGCCGCACCGTGCATTCCCTGATAAACGCGCTCTCCCGCTACGAAGACGTCAAGTTCGTGCTGATCTCGCCGGAAGAGCTGAAGCTTCCCAGCTACGTGAAAGACGGAGTGCTGAAACCCAGGGGCATCCCATACGTCCAGACCACGGACCTGGAGGCCGCATTGCCGGAGTTGGATCTGCTGTATATGACGCGGGTCCAGAAGGAACGCTTCTTCAACGAAGAAGATTATCTGAGGCTGAAGGACAGCTATATATTGACGCCGGACAAGATGCGGCTGGCGGGGCCCGACATGTCCGTGCTCCATCCTCTCCCCCGGGTCAACGAGATCAGCGTTGCCATCGACAATGACCCCCGTGCCTGCTATTTCAAGCAGGTGCTTAACGGCAAATATATGCGCATGGCGCTGATGCTGATGCTGCTGGAAGCGAACTGAGGCCGGGGCCGCCGGGCCGGACGCGCAAAAGCAGACCAGTACCGTACGAACGTAAAAAGGAGACTTTAGTATGAACATAGATTCCATCCAGAACGGTATCGTCATCGACCACATCACCGCCGGCCAGGGCATGAAACTCTACGAGCTGCTGGGCCTGGACGAACTTGACGTTTCCGTGGCGCTGATCAAAAACGTGGTCAGCCGCAAGATGGGCCGCAAGGACATCATCAAGATCGACGCGGACATCCCGGTCAACGTGGATATTATCGGTTTTGCGGAGCCGGGCGCCACCGTCAACGTGATCAAGAAAGGCGAACTGGTGGAGAAGAAGACCATCGAGATGCCTGAGATCCTCACCAACGTCATCAAGTGCAAGAACCCCCGGTGCATCACCTCCTGCGAGCAGGAACTGGCCCATTCTTTCCGCCTCACCGACCGGGAGCACAAGATCTACCGCTGCGTTTACTGCGAGACCAAATGGAGCGGCTGAGCGCCGTTTCGCCTGCGGAAAGGAGCCCCCTTATGAGCGATCTAAATTTTGCGAACTGCCAAACGCCTGCCGCCGCCGCTTCGAATGATCCGGTGACCGCCTATATTCTTGAGAACTGGAAAAATACGGTCCGCCTCCCGGGCGACACGGTGCACGGCATGGTGCGGCTTCCCAAACCGTTTACGGTGCCCTGCGCCAAGGTGATGTTCACGGATTTTTACTATTGGGACACCTATTTTACCAATCTGGGCCTGATGCGGTCCGGGCTGGATGGCCAGGCGGAAAACAACCTGGACAATATCAAGTTTTTTATCGACAACCTGGGATATATGCCCAACGCCAACCACCTGCTTGACCGGTCCCAGCCGCCGCTGTTTACCCGGGGAGTGTACGACCTTTATAAATTCAGGGGCGACGAGGGCGTGATACGGAAATATATTGACGCGGTACTCAGGGAACTGAGCTTTTTCAGGGCGGACAGGACCGTGTTCGAGGGTCTGGCGGCGTACGGCAACAACTGCACCAGGCAGTCTCTTGACGGCTGCGCTCCCTGGCTGGCGGACCGGGTGGGAGAGAAGTATGAAACGGCAGACGAAGGGGCGGAGCTGGCGGATCAGCTTTTGTCCATCGCCGAGAGCGGCTGGGATTTCACGCCCCGGTTCCCCGACGGAGAGAAGCGCTTCGCCGTTGACGAATACGTCCATATCGATCTGAACTGCCTGCTTTATGACGCGGAGGTTAAGGCCGCGCAGATGCTTGAAGCAGTGGGGCGAGGCGCGGAGGCGTCCGAACTTCGTTCTCTTGCGGATAAGCGGCGCGACGCGGTCAACAAATATATGCGGGATCCGGATACCGGCGTTTATTACGATTACAATTACAAAAAAGGCTTCCTCTCCCCCGTGCTGAGCTGCGCCTCCTTCTATCCCTTCGCCGCAGGCATCGCCGAAGACGCCCGGGGAGCTGCCGAGACGCTGCGCCGCCTGGAACTCCCCTACGGGGTCTCCACCTGTGAATACCGGGGAGAAAACGCCAGGTATCTTCAATGGGATTATCCGGCAATGTGGCCCTCGAACGTATATTTTGCCTGCACCGGGCTCGACCGGGCGGGGCTTAGCGAAGACGCGGACCGGGTGGCGGACAAATACGTGAGCACGCTCCGGGCCGTGTTCGAAAAGACCGGCTCTTTGTGGGAAAAATACGACGCCTCCGCCTGCGCCGTTTCCGTAACGTCGGAGTACGAGACGCCTGAAATGCTGGGCTGGACCGCCGGAGTCTACCTCTGGCTCGCCTCCGGAAGGTAAGGCCCCGGACCTCCCGGGAAGCGCATTTTTCCGGGATTTGGCGTGAATGACCTGGGGAAAATTGGGGAAAACCGCCCGAAACTGTGGAAAACTCTGTGGAAAACCCTGGCTAAGATGTGAAAAAGTGGGGATAACGTGTGAATAGAGAGCTTAACAAAATCAACATAACGTTATTGACGAGCAACGTCTGGGCAGACGTGTTCGGGAACCCCGTAAAAGACCGGGATCAGGCCCTGGTGACGCTGATCGAGCGCTATTCTCCGGACGTGATAATGCTCCAGGAAGTCCATCCGAACTGGCACAGGTCCGCTGTGCTTGCCCGGGGACTGGAGAAAAACAGTTACGTGCTGAGCCTGCCCGACCTGAACGGAAACCCCTTGAACTACACTCCCCTGGCCTACCGCAAGGACCGCTTCACGGAAGAGAAAAACCTGTTCCTGCTCTATCAGGGGCCCAACGATTACAGTTCCAAGTCGGTCAGCGGCGCGCTGCTCCGGGACAAAGCCTCCGGCATCTCCTTCGCCGCCATGTCCACCCACTTCTATTTCGCCCAGAACGACGAGGGCAATTCCGCCCGTGTCTCCAACGCCCGGGAACTGCTGGGCTGCTTCTCCCGCCTCTGCGAAGGCGGCGTCCCCGGCTTCTGCGGAGGAGATTTCAACTGCGACGTGGATTCGGAACCTTTCCTCGTCCTGAACGGCGCAAACGTGCGCTGCGCCTCTCTTCTGGCGGAAAACAGGATCAATTTCGTGCGCACCCACCATAAGAACCCCACATACGACGCGGAAACGGGCAAATATATCCCTGCGCCGCCTCCGAAAAAGAACAACCGCCGGTCCATCGACCATATCGTCGTTAAAGGCAGCGCCGCGGTCAAAGAATATCAAGTGATATCGGATGAAGAGGCGCTGATATTGAGCGACCACTGCCCCGTGCTGATCCGGGCGGAGATCGGAGAAAAAGCGCCGGACGACGGACGTCAGCGCCGCCGGGAACCGGAAAAGGGCCCCGGCAAAGCCCCGAAGGAGGAAAAGACTATGAAAATATTGAATTACGGTTCGCTGAACATCGACCACGTTTACCAGATGCCTGCCTTTGTGAAAGCGGGAGAGACGCTTTCCGCAACCGATTGCCAGATACACACCGGCGGCAAGGGGCTCAACCAGTCGGTTGCCCTGGCCAGAGCGGGCGCGGGGGTGTTTCACGGCGGCAAGATCGGCGCCGACGGCATTGACCTTAAAAACTTCCTGGAAAACGTGGGCGTAAATTGCAAATTCCTGCGCATCGATCCGGATGTTCCCACGGGCCACGCCATCATTCAGGTGGTGGATTCCGGCGAAAACTGCATCCTTATATATGGCGGCACCAACACGCGCATCACCACGGAGGAGATCGACGAGACGCTCTCTGCTTTCGGGCCCGGCGACATGCTGCTGCTCCAGAACGAGATATCCAACGTCAATTATCTTATCCACAGGGCGCACGAGAAGGGCATGACGACGGTGCTGAACCCCTCTCCCATAACGGCGGAATTGACGGCGTACGACGGCCTGGCGCTGCTGGACTGGATGATCGTCAACCAGGGCGAGGCGGAGACGCTGGCGGGGATCGCCGGGGACGGAAAAAGCGGCGAAAAGGCCGAGAAAAAAGACCCCGAAGAGGTCATTGACGCATTGAAAGCGAAATATCCCAACGCCTCTATCGTGATGACGCTGGGAAAACACGGCGCATTGTGCCTGGCCGACGGCAAAAAGACCTTCTGCGGGACTTTCGATTACGGAAAACGTGTGGATACCACCGGCGCGGGAGACACGTTCACCGGCTTTTTCCTGGCGGGACTGGCGGAAGGGCTGGATATTTACGATTGCATGGAACAGGCCAGCAAGGCGGCGGGGCTGTCCGTCACCGTGGCGGGAGCGGCTAATTCGATCCCGGATATGGAAAAAGTGCGCACCGCGGTGCCGATAAACCTGTAAAAACTGTAAACTTATAACCCCGTAAACCTGAAAAAAACGGAAAAACCGGTCCGGAATTCAGACGGAATACGCAAGATCCGCGTAGATCTCCGGGAGCCGCGCCTTAAGCGAGTCGAACCGGCTCGCCAGGAACATATGTTTGAATATTGCCCCGGCAACGGGCTCGAAGGATGGCAGGACGATCTTCCTTGACGGATCGTATCCTGTCATCTTTTTTATAAACGCGTCGTAAAACAGCCTGTTTTTCTTCCACACGCTGCCGGAAACAGTGAGCGGAACGTTCGATGGGACACCGTTTTCCGTGACGAGATAAATCATCTGTTCCGCGACCAGCTCTCCGGCCTCTTCCAGGATGCGCTTCGATACGATGTCGCCCTTTTCCGCCGCGTTCACCACCAGGGGCACTACCGAGGCCACCCGGGCAACGGGGCTGTGCGCCTTATCTGTGTATATGGAAAAGATGGCGCCGCGGAATTTGTCGCTGTCAAGGACGTTTTCGCCTGCATTCACGTCGCTCGGCCTGTCCTTTTTCCCGCAAACACCTGCTTTTTCGAGCAAAAACCGGGGGACGAGCTGCGTCAACGCCGTGGCGGGGCCTCTTTTTTCGCGCCCGCGGATAGCGGCGATAATCGCCTGCCTGCCTATCCAGTACCCGGACCCCTCGTCGGCCACCGCGGAACCGTACCCTCCGGAAGCAAAACGCCTGTCTCCCACGCGGCCGAACAGCGTGGCTCCCGTGCCCGAAAGCGCCAGCAGCCCGTCGCCGAATATACCGGCAGCGGCCAGGCCCATATCCAGCTCCCCGTTGAGGTAAAATTCGTCGATCTCGAAAAGTTCGTTCAGTTTTTCCCGGGTATATTGCCCGTAGGTGCCGCAGACCCGCCTGATCCTGTCGCCGGGCTTCAGCCCCAGGCCTTCCGTCAGCTCAGAAAAATGGCGCTCCACCAGCTCCGCCGGCGTGGAATTTTCCCGCAGGCTGCCGCTTTTCGCCGCCGCCACGGGCAAAAAATCATCGTCGTACAGTATCGCCGCCACTTTCGTGCCGCCGCTGTCGATCGCCAGATATCTGTTGCCGGAAGAATTAGCGTCCATCGTCACGCCGCGCCTCACATATAGAAAATATTGTCCGCGTATTCGTCGAAAATGCGCCTGTTGTGCTCGTCACCGCCGTCAAGGTTCGCGCTCATCAGCACGGGCGGGACAATGCCGTCCGAGAGCATTTTGTTGACCGCGTCAATAACGATGGCGTTGATCAGCGCCGTTCCCACAGCCGTTGACGTGGGTCCGATCTTCTCCGGCAGCCCTTCTATCTCCGCCGCCGCGTCTCCCACGTCGCCTTTATTGTCGATAACGATGTCGCACACCTCGAAAAGCCGCCTGCCCGAGGGATGGCGGGAGGTCACCGAATTCGAATAAGCCAGATTTGTCAGGCAAATGGTAGTCACTCCGGCTTCTGCGGCAGCCAGAGCCATGTCCACAGGCACGGAATTTCTGCCGGAAACGGAATGTATCACCAGCACGTCCCCTTCGCTCAGGTGATTCTGCTGAAAAATGGTCCTTCCGAGGCCCGGGATCCGCTCCAGCTGGCTGGTCATGGTTATGGGGCGGCAGTTCAGCATCATACCGGGGAAAAAGATGGGATTGATCACGGCAAGGCCGCCGGTACGGTAAAACACTTCCTCGGCGATCATCCCGGCGTGGGAACAGCCGAACACGAACACGTTCCGCTTGCTCTCCACCGCTGCGGCAATGGCTTCGGCCGCTTTCCCCAGCGCCTCTTTTTGTGTATTATACGCTTTGTCGATGGTATCGTTGACGATCTTAATATAATCTCCGCCGTTCATGCCTTCGCGCTTCCCTTCAGGTAATTTCTCGACTCGTTCCGACCGATTCAGACCGGTCAAAGTATACCGCGACTTGACGTTTAGTGTCAACTAAAGTATAGTTTTAGCGCGTCCGGCGCCGGGCGCGAAAGGGCGGAAACAGAAGGCGGCAAGGAAAGGCCGAAACGAAGGGCTCAAACGAAGGACCGAGATGGAAAAAGTTCTGATAGCAATGAGCGGAGGCGTCGACAGCAGCGTCGCCGCGGCGATCTTAAAAGGTAAAGGGTATGAGTGCATGGGCGCCACGCTGAAACTTTTTGACGGAGAAGGACAGGCGCCGGACCCGGAAGAGAGCTTCGGGGAGAAAACGTGCTGCTCCCAGAAAGACACCGACTACGCCAGGAGCGTTGCCGTGTCAATGGGTATGCCCTATTATGTGTTCAACCGCGTGGACCTGTTCAAAAAGACCGTCATCCGCGATTTCGTGGACAATTATTCCGCCGGCATGACCCCGAACCCCTGCATCGTGTGCAACCGCTGCCTGAAATTCGGTTTTCTTTACGAACAGGCGATGCTTCTGGGCTGCGATTACGTTTCCACCGGCCATTACGCCCGTATCGAAGAGGAAAACGGCCGCTTCGTGCTGAAAAAAGCGGTGGACAAGGCCAAAGATCAGAGCTACGTGCTGTATTTTCTCACTCAGGAGCAGCTCCGTCACGTACTTTTCCCCCTCGGAGGCCTCACAAAGCCCGAAGTTCGCGCTATCGCGGCCGAAAAACAGTTCTATAACGCCCAGAAACCCGAAAGCCAGGACATCTGCTTCGTCCCCGACGGCAATTATTCCGATTTTATATGCAGATTTTCCGGCAATACCTTCCCCGAAGGCGATTTCGTTGACGCCGCCGGCAATCTTCTCGGCCGCCACCGGGGCATCATCCACTACACGATCGGCCAGCGCAAGGGCCTCGGCATCTCCGCCGAAGCGCCCCTCTACGTCAAGCGCATCGACGCCTCCGGCAACCGTGTGGTGCTTGGAAGAGCGGCGGAAATGTTTTCCACCGGCTGCGTGGTCCGCGACGTCAATATCATTTCCGGCATCGTTCCCGCGGCGCCCTTCCGCGCCTCCGTCAGGATCCGCTACCACCACCCCGAACAGCCCGCCGAGATCACGCCCCTGCCCTCCGGCAATATGGCCGTCCGTTTCGACGCCCCGGTTCGGGCAATAACCCCCGGCCAGGCCGCCGTATTCTACGACGGCGACGTGGTGCTGGGCGGAGGAACGATCACTGAAGTCATTGAATGAGCGAAATTGAACCCTGACAGTTAGGCATAATCGTCAGGGTTCAGCTAAATTCGCACATACGTGCGAGCTAAATTCCGCTACGCGGAGCTAACTTCGCGCTGGCGCGCGAGCGAAGGTAGATTTTTTTTCGCTCATTTCAGGTTATCAGGCAGCGCCTCCTTCTTTCAAATACATAAGATTTGGAAAGAAGTGGAATTTTATATGTATTTTTCGCCTGCCTCGCTTTTCGAGACAGAGCCTGGTTCCCGGAGCGAGCGTCAGCGAGCAATTTCGCTGAACCCTGCCAATTTCGCTTATCCAGAAAGGGTTCAACATCGCTTGCCCGCAGGGCAAATTTAGCTCGGCGCAGCCGAATTTAGCTGAAAACCGCAGGCTCCCATTATCCTGAAAGCCTGCGGTTTGCTATTTAGCTGCGAGCGTCAGCGAGCAATTTCGCTGAACCCTGCCAATTTCGCTTATCAAGGCAGGGTTCAATCCTTCCTCTCCCCCTCCAGCAGGTACAGCCCGTTGCGCTGCGCCCGGACCTTGTCCAGTTTCAGCACGCGCACCGTGTTCTCGCCCTGGTTCATTGCCACTTCCACTTTATAGATGATCTTCTTGTCGATGAGCTCCTGCAGCGAATTCCGGATCTCCTCCTCAGGCACGTCGTTGAGCCGCGCCACTGCCGTGACCGTAGAAAGGAACGTAGGGTAGATCGGACGGTCCTTGTGCCTGTGAATGTAGCGGAAATTGTCGATTATCATATCGTACCAGCGGTTCCGGACGGCTTCCGCCTCGGGTACTTCCACGATCTCGTCCGCCACAAGCTTGAATTTGGTGGCAAAAGTGTTTCTGATGCCGCAAAAAACGATCTTTTTGCCCAGCTTCTCCTTCAAAAACTTCGCCATGGGCACGAAACCGCCGTCGTACGTGAAAATAATGACGGTGGAAACGTCTTTTTCAGCCAGGACCGCCCGGTAAACGTAGTCCAGCATGTAAAAATCCACCCGGTCATTCTTGTAATTGTCCTGGTCCTGGGCGTCAACGATCTCGCCGCCTGCGTCTTTGATCCTGGCGATCTCTTCCGTCAGCTCCGGGCCCACGAAGCGGCCGAAGAAATACTTTCTCTGCACGTCGTACTTCCCTTCCAGCTGCTCGTTGAACGCGGCAATATCGGGCTTCCGGGAAAAAGCGTTGTCCATGGCGTAGAACCAGTATTCGTAATCGATCACGGCGATCGCCCGGTCAATTTTCTTCTTAAACAATCCCACTGAACAACACTCCCAACGTAAATATAATCAAATTCGGCCGCCGTCAACAAATATCAGCGTGGGGGCGACGTAGGCCGTTTGGCGTTAATTTGATCAAAAAAAAGCAAATCAACCGCCGTTACAGCAGATTTTATAAGAAAAAATCCCTTTTTGCAATAAGTTAGGGGGGCCATAATTGTTGCTTTTTTGTGTTTTTTTGTTGTCCTTTTTATCTTGTTGCAATTGAAAGTCCGTTCGTGGTATAATGATATTTGCGATATTTTCGTGCATTGCCGCGGCGAGAGCCGGGGCATAGATGTCGCGTCCCCTCTGCGGCCCCGAAAAAGCCGTAAAAACGGGCGCAAAAACAAACAAGAGAATAATTTAAAGGCGGTTGGTTGAAATGGCCACTAACATCAAAGCAAAGAAGAAAAAAGGCTCCTATGACAATAAGCTGATCAAGTGGATCGCTATCGGTCTCGGAGCAGTTGTCGCGCTGGTCGTGATACTCGCGATCGTATTGACCGTAAGCGGAAACTACGTCGCCAAGGTCAACGGCAAGAAGATCTACAATTATGAGTACAAATACTTCCTCATGCAGGCGATCAACGACGAGTATGACGAGAATTTCGAAGAGTTCAAGCCTGAAGGCTACGACGATAAGACGGACGCCGAAAAGACGGAAGTCCAGAAAGAGTTTTTCTCCGCCGAAAGAATGGCTAAGATCGAAGAAGACGCGCTCGAAGACGCCAGGCTGTTCAAAGCCGAGTACGTGGTCGCGCTGGGCAAAGGCTACAAAGCCACTTCCGAGCAGAAGAAGAGCCTCGACAGCTACATCGACAGCATCGTCAGCTATTACGGTTCCGCCAACGCCGCCGCGCTGATCACTTCCGGGACCATGACGCTTTCTCAGTACAAGAAATTCTACGCTCAGCAGATCACCATCGCCAACTACAAGACCGCAATTAAAGAAGGCATCGAAGTCAGCGACGCCGACATCCGCGAAGTTTACGATAAAGAGCCCGACGAATACCGCAAGATCACCGCGAGACTGTTCCAGTTCAAGCTCCCCACCGCCCCGAAGGACGATGACGGCAATGTGATCACTGAGGAGAAGTACAACAGCGAAGACATCGCCTCGAAGGACAAGATCGAATACGAGACCTATAAGAAGCAGATCGAGAACTACCTCGCTCTTGCGAATATGATGAAGGAAGCTTACGACGCCTCTGCCGACGCCACCTTCACTCTCTACGATTACGATATGACCACGCTGACTCCCAAGAAGGAGAACGACGACGACGGCAATCCCACCGACAAGGACGCTGTTAAGGCAGAGAACGCCACTTTCGAGCTCCTCTGCACCAGCCAGTCTTCCTACACTTCCGCCAGCACCAATAAAGGTATCATCACCGTAAACCACGACAACGGCAGCGGCATCAAGGACGTTGACGACCTGGTCCTCACCGTTCAGTGGAACGAAGCCAGAAACGGATTCGTATTCGTTGAGACCGAGAACACCGAAGAGTCTTCCGCAAGTTCTTCCAGCGAAGCCGACGACACCGCCACCACCGGCGCTACCGACGGAGAGACCACCGGCACCGCGACCGAGACCGAAGCCGACAAGGCAACTCCTTCCGAGATCAAGATCGTGGAAGTCAGGGACGACAACGGCCACCTTACCGCTCTCTACCTTGTCAGAGTCGAAGACATCAACGACATCGACACCAAGGCTGCCGAGGACGCCGAGGATGGTCTGAATACGGTCCAGGCCACCATCAAGGCCAACATCCTTGAAGAGCGCGCCGTGGATCAGCTTGAGAAAGAAGTTGCCGAAGGCGGCAGCAAGTACGAGCTCAAGTCCAAGAAGACCAAGACTCTCACCTCCATCAACAACGAGCAGTGGGAATATTACGGATTTAAATAATAACTGAACACGCGAAACGCGATGCGGCTGCTCGCAAGAGCACCGTGTGCGAAGCGAAACAAATGACAAAACAAAAGCAAAGCCGCCCGGTTTTCCGGGCGGCTTTCTTTATCGACTTATCGGTCTGTTGCCTTCCTGATCCGGCGTGAAGTTCGGATCAGAGCGCGGCAACGTTGGCGCGAAGCGTGTCCAGCTGCTTGCTGAGTTCCGCGGGAAGCTTGTCCCCGAACTTCTTGTAGTGGACCTCGATCTCCTCCACTTCCTTCGTCCAGACGTCCTTGTCCACCTGAAGCAGGCCCTTGAGCGTCTCGCGGTCGATGTCAAGGTCGGTAAGGTCGATGTCCTCGGGCTTCGGAACGTAGCCGATGGCGGTGAGCTCGGCATCCGCCTTGCCCTCGCAGCGGTCAACGATCCAGTTCAGCACTCTGGCGTTCTCGCCGTAGCCGGGCCATATGAAATTGCCCTCGTCGTCGGTGCGGAACCAGTTGACATTGAAGATCTTCGGAGCCTTGTCCCCCAGCCGCTTGCCCATGTCGAGCCAGTGCTGGAAGTAGTCGCCCATATTGTATCCACAGAAAGGCAGCATGGCCATGGGATCCCGGCGAACTACACCGACGGCGCCTGCAGCGGCCGCAGTGGTCTCTGAAGCCATCGTAGAGCCGATAAACACGCCGTGCTCCCAGTCTCTGGACTGGTACACCAGCGGAGCGCATTTGGCCCTTCTGCCGCCGAAAATGAGCGCAGAGATAGGCACGCCTTCGCCCTTGTCGAACTCGCTGGAGACGCAGGGGCAGTTCTTGGCCGGAGCCGTAAAGCGGGAGTTGGGATGAGCCGCGTAAGTGGTCTTGTCCGCCTTGTTGAACATCGACGGATTCCAGGGGTATCCCTTCCAGTCGACGGCAAACGTGGGAGGATTCTTGTCAAGGCCTTCCCACCACACCGTGTCGTTGGCCAGGTTGTGGCAGACGTTCGTGAATATGGCGCCGCGTTTGGTGCTTTCAAGGGCGTTGAAGTTGGATTTTTCGTTGGTGCCCGGGGCAACGCCGAAGAATCCGTTTTCGGGGTTGATGGCGTACAGCCTGCCGTCGGGGCCTATCTTCATCCAGGCAATGTCGTCGCCGACGGTCCAGACCTTGTAGCCTTTCTCGCGCAGATATTTGGGAGGTATGAGCATGGCCAGGTTGGTCTTGCCGCAGGCAGAGGGAAACGCCGCGGCAACGTAAGTGATCTTGCCCTGGGGATTTTCCAGTCCGAGTATCAGCATGTGCTCGGCCATCCAGCCTTCCTTCCAGCCCTGGTAGGAAGCGATGCGCAGCGCGAAGCACTTTTTGCCCAGGAGCACGTTGCCGCCGTACGCCGAATTAACGGAAATTATGGCGTTGTCCTCCGGGAAGTGGCAGATATATCTCTTTTCGGGATCCACGTCGCACTTGCAGTGAAGTCCGCGCACCCAGTCGTTGCTGTCGCCGAGGACGTCAAGCACTTTCTTTCCCACTCTCGTCATTATGCACATATTGAGCACGACGTAGATGGAGTCCGTGACCTCGATGCCTGCCTTGGCGATAGGCGAACCGATGGGGCCCATGGAATAGGGAATTATATACATCGTGCGGCCTTTATATGTATCGCGGGCAATGTCGTACAGCTTCGTGTACATCTCTTTGGGATCGCACCAGTTGTTCGTGGGTCCGGCGTTTTCCTTCTCCCTCGAACAGATGAACGTGCGGTCTTCCACCCGGGCAACGTCGTTAGGTTTCGTTCTGTGCAGATAGCAGTCCGGAAGCAGTTCCTGATTCAGCTTGATCATTTCTCCCGTGGCGACCGCCTCGGCGCGCAGCGCTTCGATCTGCTTCTCCGTGCCGTCGATCCAGACGACTTTATCCGGTTTCACCAGCGCCTGTACTTCTTTCAGCCAGCTTAAGATCGTAATGTTTTTGGTCATCTCTGTCCCTCCTTAAACAAAAATACGGAACGGATACATTATAATCGGTGCGGCGCCGAAAAACAAGTAGAAACCGCCCGGGAACGCGCGCCTGACGCGCCGCGGGCGGCAATTATTCAGCAGATCTTCGCCCAGGCTTCCAGCAGCGACAGCACCTCGTCCGCCAGCTCGCTCTTTTTCGAGCCTTCGGACTGCAGATAAGTGACTATGGCCCCTGCCTTGGTGCGGCTGATCCTCAGCCTGCGGGCGTATTTTTCGTGGAATTTGAGATAATCCGGGTCCGTCTTGGAAATGCCCTCCCGGACCAGCGACGGATTGGAACTTTCATTGTCCAGCGCGTACAGCAATACCTTCCGGTCTTTTTCGATCACCGACGTGAAGCCCACGTGCTCCGCGTAATGGCGTATGCGGGCAACTGTCATCAGCGCCGCGATATTGTCCGGAACGTTTCCGAACCGGTCAACGAGCTCGTCCGTAAGCTCCAGCACGTCTTCTTCGTGTTCCACCCTGGCGATCTTCTGGTATATCCTGAACCTTTCCGACTCGTCTCCGATATATTCCGGGTCAATAAACCCTCCCACGTTCATCTCTACGTTGCAGCATATCTCCTTCTCCGCCTTAGGCCTGCCCGTGCGCTCCTCTTCCAGCACCTCCGCCAGAAGCCGGCAATAAGTTTCGTACCCCACTGCGGCGATCTGTCCGTGCTGCTGCTCTCCCAGCACGCTTCCCGCGCCCCTGATCTCCAGGTCCCGCATGGCGATCTTGAACCCGGACCCGAACTCCGTGTTCTCCCTGATGGCCTTCAGACGCTTCTCGGAAACTTCTCCAAGTTCCCTGCCCGCAGGATAAGTGATATACGCGTAGGCCTGCCTGACCGACCTACCTACCCTGCCCCGGATCTGATACAGCTGAGAAAGCCCCAGCCGCTCACCGTTTTCCACGATAATAGTGTTCACGTTGGGCATATCCAGGCCCGATTCTATGATATTCGTGCACAAAAGTATGTCGAAGGCGCCTTTGCAGAACTCGTTCATCACGTTTTCCAGGTCCCGCTCCTCCATCTGGCCGTGGGCCGCGGCGATCCGGGCCTCCGGCACCAGTTCTCCCAGCTCCCGAAGCTTCGAATCCATGGTCTGGACGCGGTTGTACAGGTAAAACACCTGGCCGTGCCGCGCCATTTCTTTGTAGATGGCGTTTTTCACCATCACCGGATCCCATTCCGCCACGTAAGTCTGCACCGGCAGCCTGTCCTGAGGCGGATCTTCTATGACGGAAATGTCCCGGATCCCGCTGAGAGACATATGGAGCGTCCTGGGAATAGGCGTGGCGGACAACGTCAGCATATCCACCGCGGGATATTTGCTCTTCAGCTTCTCTTTATGCTTCACGCCGAACCGCTGTTCCTCGTCAATTACCACCAGCCCCAGGTTCTTAAACTGTATCTTGTCGTTGATCAGCGCGTGGGTACCCACCACAATATCCACCTTCCCGGCGGCAAGGCCGGCAACAAGGGCGTTTCGCTCTTTTGCCGTGCGGAATCTGCTTAAATAATCGATTTTTATCGGGTATTTTTTAAATCTTTCTACAAAATTGTTATAGTGCTGCTGGGCGAGTATGGTGGTGGGGACAAGGAACGCCACCTGTTTTCCTTCCACCACTGCCTTGAACGCGGCCCTCAGGGCAACTTCCGTCTTGCCGTATCCCACGTCTCCGCACAGCAGCCGCTCCATGGGCGACGGTTTTTCCATGTCCGCCTTGATCTCGTCCGTGCATCTGAGCTGGTCCTCTGTCTCTTCGTAGGGGAAATCCGCCTCGAACTCCCGCTGCCACTCCGTATCCGGGCTGAACGCGTAACCGGTAAGCTGCGAACGCCTGGCGTAAAGCTCCACCAGCTCCCTGGCGTACACTCTCAGGCTGTTTTTGACCTTTCCGGTGGCCCTTTTCCACTCGGAACTGCCCAGTTTGCTGAGTTCCGGCTCCGCGCCGTCGCCGCCTATATATTTCCGCACGCTCTCCAGCTGGAGCGCCGGGACGAAAATGACTCCGTTGTCCCTGTAAACTATCTTTATGTAATCTTTTTTCTCGCCGTCGATGGCAATTGCCTCTATGCCGTCGAAGCGTCCGATGCCGTGCACATCGTGGACCACCAGGTCTCCGGGGCTCAATTCGGCAAAGGCGGATATGGCCTCCCCTTTCAGCTTCCGTTTCACGTGGGCCCTTGCCCTGCGGAAAAGGCCTCCCCCGCTGATCACCGACAATTTCTCCTCCGGATATTCGAAACTTTCCGAAACGCTGCCGACGACGACTTCCGCCCTTCCGGCCAGGCCTCCGTCCTCCAATAGATTCTCCAGGAGCTTCTGCCTGCCCGTAGATTCCGCTAAAAGTATCACCCGATACCCGTCCCCGCTCTTCGTGCGGACGTATTCCGTCAATTTTTCCGGATCGTCTCCGGAAATTTCCGGAGTTTTCACGTTAAAAACGAATATTTCCCGGGATTTTCGGGATATTACGTCAAATTTCCTGATATTTCCCGAGCAGCGCGCCTTGTTTTCCAGCGCCCGCAGCGCTTCTTCCGGCTCTTTTATCAGTCCGGCTGTCAATTCCGGAAGCCCCGAGTTCTGCCTCACGGTCTCTGCCGTGCGGATAAACTCCGAGAGCGTCTGCTCACCGTTCCTTATTGCCTCCTCCGGCTCGCTGATGAACAGCGCCGCGTCGCCGCAATAATCCAGGAAATCCTTCCCTTTTCCCAAAATGTACGGCAGATATTTGTCGTAACCGGGGAAAGAACAGAAGGGCCTGATCTTTTCTATGTCGTTTTTAAGAGAAATTGCCTGCGTAGAGGCCGGATTCAGCCCGAAAAGCTCCACTTTAAGGTCCGTGCGTATGTCAAGCGCCTGGGCCTCGTCCCAGATATACGTCTCCTTCAAAGGAAGCGCCTGCAGTCCGTCAACGTTTTCCACGGTTCTCTGGGTCTCGGTGCTGAAGATCCTTATGGTATCTATTTCGTTGTCGAAAAATTCGATCCTGAAAGGATTCGGGGCGTTGCCGGGGAAAATATCCACGATATCTCCACGTACGGCGAACTGGCCTCTGCCATCCACCTGCGGAACGCGCACGAATCCGGTGCGGGCAAGCCTGTCCGACAGTTCCGTTATGTCGACCCGGTCCCCGGAATGAAGCTCGAAAGAGTATTTTAATATGTTTTTCTGGTCCGGAAGCCGCTGCATCGCCGCGGAAACGGACAATACCAGCGCGTCCCAGTCTCCGGTAGCCAGCTTGTAGAGGATCCCCACGCGCTCGCTTTCGTTGTCGGAAGACCTGGCCTCCACGTCATAGAGCATATATTCCAGCGGAGCCGGCCTGAGCACTCTTTCCGGGTCGATTTCGCCCAAAGTGATGAGATCTTCCCTGAATTTCCTTGCCGCCAGTTCGTTTTGTTCAATTACAACGACTTTCCGGCCCGTTTTTTTCAAAAAAGCGCAAACAAAGTGAGCCGCCGAAGCCCCGCTCAGCCCCGTCAGTTCAACTTTAGCGTTTTTCTTATTTAAACTATCCGCGCACAGCGTAAACGCCGGCGAATCCAGTATCTGTTCAAAGATCACGTTTCGGTCTCTTCTCCCCCTTCAGGCTCCTGTTTTTCTTTCTTGCGTGCGGAATTATATGCGGACATGGTCCTTTCGCAGCCGTTCAGCACGACCGAAAGCGCCGCCTCTGCGGCTCTTTTCTCCGCATCGGATATCGCTTCCTTGTCCGACTCGGGAACTTTTCCCAGGACGAAGTCCACCATATCGTAATTTTCAGGTTTTTTGCCGATACCGATCCGGATCCGGGCAAATTCGTCGGTTTCGATCTCCCGAATAACGGATTTCATGCCGTTGTGGGAGCCGGCGCTGCCTTTCGCCCTTAAACGGATCATTCCCGGATCGATATCGCTGTCGTCGTACAATACGATGAGACGGTCCTCGTCCAAACCGTACCATTGCATCGCTTCGTCGATGCTCTGGCCGCTGTTGTTCATGTACGTCATGGGCCAAAGGAGCAGCAATTTGCTGTCTCCGTATCTGGCCTCCCGAACGATGCCTTTGAATTTATGCTTCGGAGCCGAGACTTCAGTCTCCTTTGAAAGAATCTCCGCCAGCCGGTCGAGCGCTCTGAAGCCGCAGTTGTGGCGGGTCTCGGCATATTCCGGGCCGAAATTGCCCAAACCGGCAATGAGCCATAGAGAATGCTCCATGGCCATTGCCGCGTTCTGCGCCATATTGTCCCGTTCCGCCTTCTTCCTGAAGGCCGCCACCCGGGCAGACTGATATCTTTCTCTCAGCTTTTCCCAAAATTCGGCCAAGGCAAGACTCCTTTAACGATCTGGTAGATACTTACCGCGGGATCCGTCTGATCAGCGTATGACGTCGGTGCCCATATACTTCTGAAGTACCTCGGGAACCTTCACGCTGCCGTCTTCCTGCTGGAAATTCTCCAAAATTGCTGCGGTTGTTCTTCCAATAGCAAGACCTGATCCATTCAGCGTATGTACGTACTGAGCTTTGTCCTTGGGCCCGTTCTTGTATCTGATGTTGGCGCGGCGTGCCTGGAAGGCTTCGAAGTCGCTGCAGGAAGAGATCTCCACGTATCTGCCGTAGCTGGGCATCCACACTTCGATGTCGTAGGTCATTGCCGAAGAGAATCCCAGGTCGCCGGCGCAGAGCCTTACGACGCGGTACGGAAGCCCGATCTGCTGAAGGATCTGCTCCGCCTCGTTGGTGAGCTCCTCAAGCTCCTCGTAAGACGTCTCAGGCGTGGTGAACTTGACCAGTTCCACTTTGTTGAACTGATGCTGTCTGACCAGGCCTCTGGTGTCGCGTCCCGCAGAACCTGCCTCCTGCCTGAAGCATGCGGAGTAAGCGCAATATTTGATGGGCAGCCGGCTACCGTCAAGTATCTCGTCCCTGTGCATGTTGGTCACCGGAACTTCTGCCGTGGGGATCATGAAATAATCGGTGCCCACGATCTTGAAAGCGCCGTCTTCGAACTTGGGAAGCTGGCCCGTACCGGTCATGCTGGCTCTGTTGACCATAAACGGCGGGAATATCTCGGTATAGCCGTGGGCCGTATGGTAATCCAGCATAAAGTTGCCGATGGACCGCTCGAGCCTTGCGCCCAGGCCGCGATAGAACGTAAATCTGGTGCCCGTGACCTTCCCTGCCGTCTCCGGATCGAGAATTCCCAGATCGGCGCCGATATCCCAGTGGGCTTTAGGCGTAAACGAAAATTCAGTAGGAGTTCCGTACTTTCTGATCTCCTGATTGAACCTGTCGTCCTCACCTTCCGGAACCAGATCGTTGGGAATATTGGGGATATTAAGCATTATCGTCTCGATAGAGCTGTCGATATCTCTGATCTGACCGTCAAGATCCTTTACTTTCTCGGCGATCTCCTTCATTTCCGCCATCAGCGCAGAAATGTCCTTCCCTTCCTTCTTATAGCCGGGAATCAGCTTAGAGGCCTCGTTTTGCTTACTTTTCAGGCTCTCGGACTCGGCAATAAGCTCTCTTCTCTTCTTGTCCAGGCCAAGAAACTCCGTAAGATCCACTTTGGAGTGTCTTTTTTCAAGTGCTTTGATCAAAATGTCCGGATTCGCCCGGATCGCCTTAATGTCTAACATAATCTTACTTCCTTTCAAGCAGATTCTATGTATTTTTCCGCCCTATCCGATCACTTTCGTGACCTTGCTCCGGGCAATTGCTTCCTTTTCCTCGTTGGACAACGGATAATCGCTTACCCCTTCCTCAACTTTCTTCACATACAGATTCATGCCGCTGCGGTACATCAGCGCCGTCAATACCAGGCCGTCCTTCTTCGCGTTGGTCAATCCCACGGAATAACTTCCGCGGCCCTCGTCCTTGTCAGAAGCAAAATATCTGACGACGTTGACCATATCCAGGCAATTCTCCTGTTTTTTCTCCAGTTCGTCGACCTTGGCGGTCAATCCGTCCAGAACTTCCTGCTGTTCCAGCGTAACGTCGGTAATTCTGGGATGATTCAGCGTATTTCGCGTCCTGTTGAGGTCTTCCTGGAGCTGTTTGACCGTCTTTTCAGATCTCGACAGCCTTTTTCCTAATATTATAATAAGGATAAGGCTTACCGCGAACAGCAGTATGCATATGGCCCCAATTATAATCAGCAGCTCCTTGTCCATACAAAAAACCTCAATGTTTCACGTGAAACATTATCAATTCGTTCCGAGCAGATATTCGAGTATTCTTTCTCTTTCGTCTTTGGAATAATACTCGATAACTATCTTTCCGCGGCCTTTATTATCGTCAAACTTGACTTTTGTGCCCAGTGCGTTGCGCAATCTGCCCTGCATTACCTCTATTTCGCGCCTTTCGGCTATCTCTTCTTTGGTTTCAGCCTCATCGTCCGGTTCTTTGGCTTCGGCGGCTCCTGCGGCAAGTTTTTTCACGTATGCTTCTACCTGGCGCGCCGTCAAGCCCTTTTCTGCCACGATCTTTGCCACTTTTACCTGCATATCGCCTGGTACGGAAAGCAGCGGCCGCGCCTGTCCTGCGGTAATTTTACCTTCAATGAGCATCTGTTTAACTTCATCCGCCAGATTCAGCAACCTCATTCTGTTGGCGATCTCGCTGCGGCTCTTTTTTCCAACGATCCCGGCCAGTTCTTCCTGCGTAAGCTTGTAATCAACGGTCAATTGACGGTAAGCCTCGGCTTCCTCGATGGGATTCAGATCTTCTCTCTGTATATTTTCGATCAACGCCAGTTCGTGGATCTGCCGGTCGTTGGCGTCCCGAATGATCACCTGAACTTTCTTTAATCCGGCTAGCCTGGCAGCTCTCCAGCGGCGCTCGCCGGCAATTATCCTGTACGAACTGCCTTCCTGGCGAACTATTATAGGCTGTATCATGCCGTGTATTTTAATAGATTCCGCCAGATCTTCCAGCTTTTCCTGGTCGAAATTCTTCCTTGGCTGGTCTCCGGACGGTTCCACGCGCATTATATCGACTTCGGTGATCCCCGGATTTATCGTATTTTCTTCCATCAACGCGCTTAAGCCTTTTCCCAGAGCGCTGCGTTTCGCCGTTGCCATAATAGATCCTCCTGATTATAGTATTATCTTTCCGAAACTCTGATAAACTCCTGAGCAAGCTGCAGATACGCTATGGCGCCCTTGGAATTGATATCATATTGAACGATCGGCAGCCCGTAGCTGGGCGCCTCCGAGAGTTTGACGTTGCGCGGTATCAAAGTCTGGTAGACTCTGTCCGAGAAATGCTTTCTGACCTCCTCGGCAACTTCCATCGACAGATTCGTGCGTGAATCGAACATCGTCAGCACGACGCCTTCCACGGCCAGCGCAGGATTTAACCGTCTCTGTACGATCTTTATGGTCTCCATCAATTGAGAAAGGCCTTCCAGAGCGAAATACTCGCACTGTATGGGCACGAGCACGGTGTTGGCGGCGGTAAGGGCGTTCAGCGTCAGGAGCCCCAGCGACGGAGGACAGTCGATCATTATGTAATCGAAGTCGCCCGAGACTTTCTCCAGCGCGTCGGCCAGCCTTGTCTCCCTGGAGATCTGGCTCACCAGCTCCACTTCGGCTCCCACGAGATTCATGCTGGCAGGACAGAGGAACAGATTGGTCTGCACCGTAGGCAGCATAACGTCCTTGACGGGGGAGTCGTTGATGATCATATCGTAGGACGAAAGGGAAGGGGAGCGCTTGTCGATACCAAGACCCGTGGTAGAGTTGCCCTGGGGATCCAGGTCGATCAGCAGCGTCTTTTTGTTGTAGTAGGCGAGACACGCACTTAGATTAATAGCGGTAGTAGTCTTGCCCACGCCGCCTTTCTGATTTGCAATCGCCACAATTTTAGCCATAGTCATCGCCTCACTAGAGAAAATGCAGTGTTAGTATACACTATTTTGATAAAATAGACAACTTTTTATGAAACAAATATCCGCAATTTTTTTGTTTCACGTGAAACAAAACGAGTGGCATATATTACATCCCACCCGTTTTATTTCGAGCAAATACTGCAAAATTTATAATTCTTGCTATTTTCAGATTAAATATCCAAGTTTTCCGCAAATTTAGCGTTTTCGTGTATGAACTCGCGTCTGGGCTCTACGTTGTCGCCCATAAGATCGGAGAATATCTCGTTGGCCTCGGCGGCGTTCTGGATATTGACCCGGAGTATTGTCCTGGTCTCGGGATTCATAGTGGTGTCCCACAGCTCAGCGGGGCTCATTTCACCAAGACCTTTGAATCGCTGTATGACGATGTTCTTGTCCCGGCGGGTCCAGCCTTTTTCGTTGATCTTCTTGTCCAGCTCCGAATCGTCAAGGGCGTAGAAGAATTCCTTGCCCTTTGCGCATTTGTACAGAGGCGGCTGGGCCAGATAAAGGTATCCGTGCTCGATCAGAGGCCTCATATACCTGAAGAAGAAGGTCATAAGCAGCATTCTGATATGCGATCCGTCCACGTCGGCATCGGCCATTATTATTATTTTATGGTAGCGCAGCTTTGTATGGTCGAAATCCGTGCCGATATTAGCGCCCAGCGCCATTATTACCGGCAGAAGCTTGTCGTTGTTGTAGACTTTATCGATCCTGGACTTCTCCACGTTCAGCATCTTGCCCCACAGCGCCAGTATGGCCTGGTATTCTCTGTTCCGGCCTACTTTTGCGGAACCGCCTGCGGAATCTCCCTCTACCAGGAACAGTTCGCAGAGCGCCGGATCTCTTTCCGTACAGTCAGCCAGCTTTCCGGGAAGGGAAGTGGAATCCAGCGCTGACTTGCGCCTGGTAAGCTCTCTGGCCTTCTTGGCGGCTTCTCTGGCTCTGGCGGCGGTGAGGCACTTTTCCAGCACCATCTTGGAGACCTGGGGATTTTCCTCCAGGAACTGCTCCAGTTTGTCGCCCACGACGGTCTCCACAAGGGTCCTGATGTCGCTGTTGCCCAGTTTTTCCTTCGTCTGGCCCTCGAACTGAGGATTCTCCAGCTTAACGGAAACGATGGCGGTAAGGCCTTCGCGAACGTCCTCGCCGGCGAGGTTCTTGTCCGAATCCTTTAAAAGATTGTACTTTCTGGCGTAATCGTTGAATACCTTGGTGAGCGCGGCTCTGTAGCCGGTCAGGTGGGTGCCGCCTTCATGGTTGATGATATTGTTCGCGTAGCAGTAGATGTTTTCCACGTAGGAATCGTTGTACTGCATGGCCACTTCCACGATGGACGTGTCTTTTTTACCCGTAATGTAGATAGGGGAGGGGTGCAGCACGTTTTCTTTTCTGTTAAGGTATTCCACGTAGGAAATGATGCCCCCCTCGTAGTGGAGCGTCTCGGAAACGGGCGATTCGCCCCGGTTATCGTTGATAATTATCTTAACGCCTCTGTTGAGGAAGGCCATCTCGCGGAAACGCACCAGCAGCGTGTTGTAGTCGAACACCAGCTCTTCGAAGATCTGGTAGTCGGGCTTGAACGTAGTGGTGGTGCCGTGGGCGTCGGTATCTCCGATTATCTTAAGAGGGCAGCAGGTCTTGCCCCGCTCGTAGCGCTGGTAGTATACGTGGCCGTCCCTGGAGACTTCCACTTCAAGGAATTCGGACAATGCGTTGACGACAGACGCGCCTACGCCGTGAAGACCGCCGGACACGGTGTATCCTCCGCCGCCGAATTTGCCGCCGGCGTGAAGCACGGTGTGGACAACTTCGACGGTGGGTATGCCCATCTGGGCGTGGATGCCCACGGGGATGCCGGCGCCGTTGTCCGAAACGGTGACGGAATTATCGCTGTTCAGCGTAACTATAATGGTGTCGCAGCGTCCCGCCAGCGCTTCGTCGACGGAGTTGTCCACTATCTCGTAAACGAGGTGGTGGAGACCCCTGGCGGAAGTGCTGCCGATATACATTCCGGGGCGTTTGCGCACCGCTTCGAGGCCCTCGAGGACCTGAATGTCGTTCTCGTCGTAAACGTGATCCGTGTTCTGGGCGATAGATTTTTCTATTTCGTACTCTTCTTCCTGAGCTTCGAGAATCTCGCTCTCCTGATCCTTAAAACCGGTGGTCTCAGCCATTGATCTTCCTCTTTTCCTGGTTATGAACGTATCTTTTGTACAGCGTGGCGGTGGAGACGGGGGAGATGTACACCCGGCTCACGCCTTCGGTATCCGCAAGTATGAACGATTTGGGCATCTCGCCGCGGTTAACGGCGTTCACGGTAAATCCTTCCTCCTGTGAGATATGAAGAAATTCACCGGTAGTTTTCATCGTAGTGGTCACTTCGAGATCGAATATACCGACAACGTCTTTTTCGAGTATGCAGCTGTCGTCTCCGATGTGCAGATACACAAAAACCCCTCAGATTTTGTTTTTAAGGCATTTTTACTCTTTTATGTATAGGTTATGCCGGAAAACGGCATCCCCGCCTTACAGGGAAAATTATAGCACTTTTTGAAAGTTTTATCAACTGATGCGGCCTGATTTTACAAAAAAGATTTTGGCGCTGCGGCGTACTTCGGGAGGCAGTTCGGAGAGGTTCGCGGTGGTTATGAGAGTCTGAAATCCGCCTGCGGAATCCAGGAGCAGGGAGCTCCTTCCTTCGTCCAGTTCCGAGAACACGTCATCGAGCAAAAGTACCGGCCTTCTGCCGGTGCGGCGGTAGAGAAGTTCGGTCTCGGCAAGCTTTATCGACAGGACCGCGGTCCTTTTCTGGCCCTGGGATCCGAACCGTTTGAGATCGGTGCCGTTGAGGAATATGAGCAGGTCGTCGTACTGGGGGCCGTAAAGGGAATGGCCCCGCTCGATCTCTTTGGACCTGCGGGAATTCAGAAGCAGCAGGAAGTCTTTTTTTATGGTCTCGGCGGTGACCGTTTCAGCCGAAGCGGCATCGGCGCCTGTTTCCCGGAGGCCTTCCGCTCCGGGCTCCGTTCCGTCCTCGTTACCGGTTCCGGTCTCATGGTCGTTTTCTTCCGGAAACGTATAGAAATTGGAATAATATTTAAAGGACAACGCCTCTCCCCGGGATATCGACAGATTCTTTTCGGCGGCGTATTTTTCCAGCTCCCGGCTGAATACCCAGCGGCGGAAAGTGATCCTCGACCCGGTATCCGCCGCCTGTTCGTTGTACACGTCAAGCAGTTCCCGGGCGCCCTGTCCCATCCTGTCGTAATCTCTAAGGAGCGCGTTTTTCTGTGAAACTGTCTTTAAATACTGCTGGAGGTCGAAATAGTGGTCGGGAGACAGCTGGGAGATCACGATGTCCAGCAGTTTTCTCCGCACCGACGGCCCTTCGTTGACGATCTCCAGGTCTTCGGGGGAGAAGATGACGGAAAGGAGATTGCCCATCAGATGGCCCAGCTTCCGGAGGTAGAGGCCGTTGACCCGGACGGATTTCTCGCCGTAATTGCCCCCGGCGCCGGAATTTCCGGAAGGGGAGGTGTTTTTATACGAGATCCGGATGTCGTCGGTGACGTCGTCGCCTATGGAGAGGCCGATCTGAAAGGCGTCACTGCCGTTTCTGACCAGATCCGCGTCTTTGCCGTACCTGAAGGACCGGCCGATGGCGCAGAAAAAAACCGCCTCTAAAATGTTCGTCTTGCCCTGACCGTTATTTCCGCAGAAGACGTTGAACCCGTCCTTAAGACCGATATCCAGCGCCTCATAATTACGGAAATCTTTGAGGATTATTCTGTCTACAAACATATATCAGCGGTTTTTATTATATATTTTTGTTAAATTTTTATATTATTCAGCAAAAATTTTACAATTTATAACTTTGCCCTTTTCCTTATATTTATTTAGTCCTTATGGGCATAACCAGATAAGTGAAGGACGTGTCGCTCTCGCCGGTGATGATGCAGGGGCTCACGGGGGAGGACAGGGACAACACGATCTTTTCGTCGGTGATGACTCTCAGCGTCTCGATAAGATTCTTGGCGCTGAATCCGATGGTCAATTCTTCTCCGGATATCTGGGCGTTTATCTCTTCTTTCACGGCGCCGATCTCGGTGGTCACCGATACAGTAATTATCTCGCCGGAGGAGAACGCGAGAGAGATGGGGAAGCGCTTTTCGTCGTTTATCACCAGAGCTGCGCGCTCCAGAGCGTTCAGAAGCTGCTTCGTCTCCACGGTGACGGAAGTCTTGAAATCTCTCGGGATCATTCTGCGGTAGTCGATATAGTCGCCTTTATAGAGCTTCGACACCATCCTGAACGTGTCGGTATAGAACATGATCTGGTTTTCATTGACGCAGAATTTAACTGTCTCGTCGGTAGGTTTTACGGATTTGACAAGTTCGTTCAATATCTTGGTGGGAACGATAACGCCGTATTCGTTGGATTCGGAGAGATTGGCCACTTTCAGCGCCAGGCGGTATCCGTCAATTGCAACGCAGCGCATCTCGGTGTCGTGCTGCTCCATGAACACGCCCTGGAGGATTATGCGCTTGTCCTCGATGCTGGCGGCGAAGGATGTCTCTCTGATCATCGACTGGAGCAGATCGGCCTTCAGCTCGATGGCTTTATCCGTATTAAGGAAGGAGACCGGAGGATAGTTCTCGGGAGCGATGGTCTTGATTTTGTAGCTGGCCTTGCCGCTGGTAATGAGGAGGATGCTGCCGGAATTGTCAGTCTCAAGAGAAACGTAAACGTCGGGGAGTTTGCGGATGATGTCTCCGAAAGTTTTTGAATTGACCACGATGCTGCCTATCTCTTCGATTATTCCGGGAACTTCGTAAACGATGCCGAAATCGTTGTCGTTTCCGGTGAGCCTGACTTCCTCTCCCACCTCGATAAGGATGCCTTCAAGAATGCTTATGGTGGATTTTGAAGGAACGGCTTTCTGTACGATATTAAGTCCTTCGATAAGGTTATCTCTGTTGCAGGTCAGTTTCATTTTTTTCTCCTCCGGCGCTTATTTTTCTTTTATTAATTGTTATGTTAGTAGTAATAGTAGTAGGAGCTGTGGATTATGTGGAAAAGCGGCTTGCCGCCACATTTTTCAATGCTTTTTCCATGTTGAAAAAGCTGTTGAAACTGCTCGTACGTTTTCCACAGTTTCCACAGGCCGTTGAACGTAAAAAGTTTTCCACACTTGTTTTTCCACTTTTCAACAGGTGAACTGTGGAAAAATCAGCGGTCGCGGCGCAGTGTTATTTGCGTTTTCCGGTCAGGCCTGGGCTTTTACGGAGTTTGCGATGGGGCTTCCGCTGCTGATAAACTTCTTAAGTTCATCTACCGTCTTCTGCAGTTCGCTGTTGACCTCGATATGGTTAGATATCTGTTCAACGGCGTACATTACAGTCGAGTGGTCTTTTCCGTTGAACGCCTTTCCTATGTTGGGGAATGACATATCCAGCAGTGTCCTGCAGAGATACATGGCGATCTGTCTGGGGAAGACCAGCTCTTTATTTCGTTTTTTTGATAACAGATCTTCTACGCTTATACCGAAAAATCTTGATACCGAGTCAATTATAACACCCTCGGTGAGTTCATGCAAATTATCGTCGGATATATGTTTTAACGCTTCTTTGGCGAGGTTCAGGTCGATCTCCTGGCCCTGGTGGAGCGCCATTGACAGATGGTTGATGACGCCTTCCAGCTCGCGGATGTTGTCGCCGGTGTAGGAAGCGATGTAGTCCAGGATCTCGTTGTCCACGTCGATGGCTTTTTCTTCGGCCTTTCTGTTGAGGATGGCGACTTTGGTCTCGTAGTCCGGCGCCTGAACGTCCGCGATGAGGCCCCAGGCGAACCTGGTCCTGAGCCGCTCTTCGAGAATCTCGATCTTGCTCAGAGGGCTGTCGCAGGAGATGACGATCTGATGCTTGGCGTCGTACAGAGCGTTGAAGGTGTAGAAGAATTCTTCCTGGGTACGTTCCATCTTGGACAGGAACTGTATGTCGTCAACGAGCAGCACGTCGATGTTTCTGTATTTGTTCCGGAACTCCTCGTTGGTCTTGTGCGTGATGGCGTCAACGAATTCATTGGTGAACGTTTCGGAGGTCACGTACAATACTTTTTTCGTGGGATCGTTTTCGAGTATCTTGTTTCCGATGGCGTGCATAAGGTGGGTCTTTCCGAGGCCGGACTGGCCGTAGATGAAAAACGGATTGTACGCGGTGCCGGGAGATTCGGAGATGGCGATGGCAGCTGCGCAGGCCATGCGGTTGTTGTTGCCCACGATGAACGAATCGAAGGTATACTGCTTGTTCAGATGTGAGTCGAAATTGACCGATTTGGTCTTTTCGGAGCGCACTTTGCTGTACTTTTCCTTCTCGTAGAACTGAAGGGAAAGGTAGCTCTTCGTGCATTCCATCAAAACGTTCTTTATGGCGGCAAAATACTTTTTCTCGATCTGCTGGATGTAAAACTCGCTGGGCACGGTGAGATAAGCTACGCCGCCGTAGATATCTTCAAGGTTTATGGGCTCTATAAATGAATCGAATTCAATGGGCGAGATCTGGTTTTTCAGCTCTTCAAGGCACTTCTTCCAGATAGAACTGAGGTGCTCGTCGGTGTAACTCGGGGCAGTCATTGCGGCCAAGTCCTTTCGTGTAATTTTAAGCGCACTCTTTCATCCGGAAAACAGAGACTGCCTCGGAAGCTTTATCATTTGAAAAATTAGTCTTAAGTGTGATATATATGTCGTCGGCGCTCCGAAAGAAGACCGCGAAAGCACTAAAAACTGTTACGCCCGTAATATAGCAGAAGAAAAAAACTGTTTGCAACAAATATATTTTTTGAATTTTTGACAAAAAACAGCAAAAAATACAGTTATCCACAAGGGGTAGTTATTGCCTGTGGATAACTCCCCAATATATAGGAAGAGATTTTTTTAGATTTTTTCGAGATTTTTAAAGGTTTTTAGATTTGGAAAGCGTCTCTTGCTTCAATGAAAACGACAGACCGGGGAATCACAGTTAACGTTGGTGAAGTCATACTCCAACTTTACTATATCACCCCATAATGCCTCGGCTTTACTATTCAACCTTGGCGCGCGCCGGCATTGCCGTTTTGTTGCCCGTTTCGGAGGTTTTAAAAAATGAGAGTTAAGTAAAACGGCCGTTTTTTTGCGGTTTTACTTACATTGTTGCTCATTTGACCCGTCCGGCTCTGTCTCTGGATCGAAATTGTTTGTTATGTTGGGCAAGACAGTTGGATCGATTAGTTAAGAATCTTGATGGCAGTCGGGTAGCCTTCACGAAATTGCTCTTTATCCAGAAGGTACGACAATGTTCATAAAACAGTGTTGACAGTCCCAAATTAACGACCTGAAGAAATGAGCGATAGTTTCAAACGGGCAGAGCAAAGTTAAGTAAAAGCGGGGTAAAAAAGGTGATTTTACTTAACTTTCGTTTTTTTTATACGCCGAGACAGAACCAGCCGGCTCAAATGAGAAAACTCAGCAAAAAAATCTATGATATCAGCAACTTTTTTAATAAGAAGAATAATCGAAGCTTCTCAAAGTTGATCACAATGCAGATCCTGCCGCGAGAGCAGCTTCAGTATGCTGCAAGGGAATAAAAAAAGCATGTTTTTTCCTGCCTTGAAATCCGGCCGCTTTTATGATAGACTTACCGGAGCGACAGAATATCGCCTTACTAAAGATTAAGAGAAAGGATGCTGCAGTTGAAGTCGAAAAAAATAGAATTGTTCATATGCATTTCCTGCGGCATTGTAGTTATCGGCTTTATTCTTATTTACAACGACCCCGCCGCGCTTTTCAGATCTCTTATGACGCTTAATCCCTGGTGGCTTCTGGGGGCGGTTTTATGCATGGCAATGTTCTGGCTCAGCGAGACCTGCGCGCTGCACGTGCTTTTAAGGCGGTTCTACGGGAAAGAGCCTTTCATCGACAGTTTGAGCGCCAATATGGGCGGTCAATATTTTTCGGCCATTACGCCGTTCTCTACCGGCGGTCAACCTTTCCAGGTGTATTATCTATCTAAGAAGGGCAGGGACGTGGGCGTCACCGCCAGCGCGCTGCTGATCAAATTTCTGATATACCAGACGGCGCTCGTGCTGTTGTCCACCGTTCTTCTCATAGTGAAGTGGGACTTTTTCCGGCGCACGGTGCCGAATTTCATCTGGCTCGTGGTCGTCGGATACGTTGTCAACCTCAGCGTGCTCGTCATAATGACCGTCATCGGCAGGTTCAAAGGCATCGCGGATCATATCTGCCGGCTGCTCATCAGGATCGGGGCGAAGCTCAAGATAGTTAAAAACAAAGAGGAGACGCTGGCCGCAGCGGAAGAAAGTCTTGCCCATTTTCACGATACTTTCGGGAAAATGTTTAAAAATCTTCCCACGGTGATATTGTGCTTTATATTTTCAACGCTCCAGCTGCTGTTCTATTTTTCCGTGTCTTATTTCGTTTACAGGGCTTTCGGCTTGAACGAAGTGGGTCTCGTGACTATAATAGGGGCACAGGGGTTTGTTATGATGGTGTCGTCGTTCGTTCCCATTCCGGGCGCCGGTGTCGGAGCGGAGGCGTCGTTCAGTCTGTTCTTCAGCAGCTTTTATCCGGAGGAGGGACAGCTGGCGCTTGCGGTGATACTCTGGAGATTCATCAGCTTCTATCTGACGATAATCGTGGGTGTGTTTTTCGCCATGAGGATCGGCAAGGCGAAGAAGGAGAGCCGGATCAGGAAGCTCAGGAAAAAGGCCGAGGAAGCCGAAACGGTCGAAGAGGCCGAAGAAGCCGAAGTTGTCGAGGGACCCGAAACGGTCGAAGAGATCGTCGCGGTCGACACGGTCGGCGAGGGCAACGAAATCGACGTGACAGACGAGACCGGCGAAATTACTGAAATTACCGAAATTGACGAAGCGTACGAAACGGCCGGGGCGGAATCGACCGACGGCGGAAATGCGGGGGATGATATTGAAAATAGGCCTGTTTAACGACTCGTTTCCGCCTACCATTGACGGAGTAGCGAATACGATGATCAACTACGCCAGGATCCTGCACGAGATGGGTGACGAGGTCACCGTTGTCACGCCAAAATATCCCGGCGTTGTGGACGATTATCCTTTCGAGGTCTACAGATATACGTCCCTGAAGTTCGGCGGAGACATGCCTTACCGGGTGGGAAATCCCTTTTCGCCTTATTCCATACATAATATTGCAAAGAAAAACTTCGACCTGATACACGTGCATTCTCCCTTTGCGTCTTCCGTCATCGCGGACCTGGTCATTTCGCATTCGGAATCGAAGCCTCCGCTGGTGGTGACGTACCATACCAAATTCGACCTGGACATCAAACGGTTCGTGCAGAAGAAGCTTTCAAGGAAGATCAGCACCGATTTCGTGCTTAGAAACGTGAAAAAAGCGGACGAGGTGTGGATCGTTTCCAACGGTACTTTAGAGAGCCTTCACACCATAGGATATTACGGAGACACGCTGATAATGCCCAACGGCACGGATTTTCCGAAGGGAAAGGTCTCCGACGAGGAGATCCGGGCAATCGATGCGGAATACGGCACGGCGGACTGCCCGCTGGTATTCATGTATTGCGGCAGAATGATGTGGTACAAGAACCTGAAGCTGACGATCGACGCGCTCAGGATCCTGGCCGACGAAGGCGTTGACTTTAAAATGTTTTTCGTGGGAGACGGTCCGGACTGCCCGGAGATCGAAGCGTACGCAGCGGAGATCGGGCTGGGAGACAGGACCATATTTACCGGCAAGGTCACCGAAAGGGAGAAGGTAAGGGCCTTTTTCAGCCGCGCGGATCTGTTCCTGTTCTCATCGACCTACGATACTTCCGGCCTGGTGGTGAAAGAAGCCGCCGCCTGCGCCTGCCCTTCGGCGCTCATCGGCGGAAGCTGCGCCGCGGAAGACGTGGTGGACGGAGTCTCGGGGCTTCTGGCGTCGGAAGAAACGGCTGAAAGTTTTGCGAAGATACTGCTCGAAGCGTCGTCAAGGCCCGAGTGGCTGAAGGAGCTGGGCGCCAGGGCGCAGGAGCTCCTATACCTTTCCTGGGAAGAGTCAATACGCAGCGCCAGAAGGCGTTACGAAGTTGTCATCCGCCGCAAGGCCGAAGAGCGCAGGCTTAAAAAAGAGAAGTCCGGCAGGAGCGGCGCGGAAGAGAAGAACGCGGAAGAGAAAAGCGTTGACGGCGGAAACGACGGCGGCGTCGAAGACGGCGCGGACGGCCGCAGAGAAGACGATCGTACGGAAGAGAAATGAAAGTTCTCCTTTATACCGAATTTGAAAAACTGTCCTCGAAATCAGGGCTCGGCAAGGCGATACAGCATCAGATCCGGGCGCTGGAGGACAACGGCGTCGAGTACACCAGGTCGTTCAAAGACCCCCATGATATAATCCACCTGAATCATTACGGGCTCAGGTCCTATTTCCGCGCGAAAAAAGAGCGGAAAAAGGGCGTTAAGGTGGTTTATCACGCACATTCCACCGAAGAAGACTTCAGAAATTCGTTTATATTATCAAATCTGATCGCGCCGCTGTTTAAAAAATGGATATGCAAATGCTATTCGCTGGGGGATGCCATCATCACGCCCACGCCTTATTCCAAGCGGCTGCTGGAGGGGTACGGGCTCAAAAACATTACGGCGCTGTCCAACGGCATCGACCTGTCGTTTTTCGGTCCGGACAAGGCCGCCGGCGCCGAATTCAGGGAAAAATACGGTTTTTCTCCGGATGACAAGGTGGTCGTGGGCATCGGGCTTTTCCTCGAGCGCAAGGGCATACTCGATTTCGTCGATATGGCGAAGCAGCTGCCTCAATACAAATTCATCTGGTTCGGCTATACGAACCTGGCGATCGTGCCCCGGAAGATCAGAAAAGCGGTCAGGACGAAGCTGCCGAACCTTCAGTTCCCGGGATACGTTGAACCGGCGGGGATAAAGGCGGCAATGAACGGCGCGGATCTTTACTGGTTTCCCACTCACGAGGAGACGGAGGGGATCCCGGCAATGGAGGCCTGCGCCTGCGGCGTCCCTGCGCTGGTCCGGAACATTCCCGTCTTCGAGGGCTGGCTGGAGGACGGCGTCAACGTCTATATGGCGGACTCGCAGGAAGGGTTTAAGGAGCGGATCTGCGGCATCATCGAAGGCAGGCTGCCTGCGTTGACGGAGGCGGGGTTCGAAGTGGCCAGGTCGAGAGAGATCGGCAAGGTCGGGCGGGAACTTATTGACGTTTACCGGCGCGTGCTGGGGGAGGATGCTCCCGGCGGGGCAGAATGAGCAGGCGGCCGGAGTGTTGCCGCGGAACGATCCGGAAAAAATCCGGTTTGACATTGTCAAAAATTAATGTTAGAATCTAATTTGCTTTATTTTGCGCCGCTAAGAAACGGCCGGAAAAAGCATGGAAATACGAAAGCAGGGGGTGTCAGATATGATCAGACCTTTTCAACCCAAGACCAGACAGAGAAAAAAGGTTCACGGCTTCAGATCCAGAATGAGCACTGCCAACGGCAGAAAAGTACTCAGAAGAAGACGTCTGAAGGGCAGAAAAGTCCTTTCCGCATAATATAAATGCACAGGCAGGGGCTTCGAGGCGCCCAGGCGCCCGGGTTCCCGGCCGGAGACGACAAATGACTGTCACACTCAAGCAAAACAGAGACTTCCAGAGAGCTTATAAAAAGGGAAAATACAAGGCAGGGCGGTTTCTCGTGGTCTACGCCGTTCCGGACCGGCAGGGGAAGAGCCTTTTCGGCATCTCCGTCGGCAGGAAATTCGGCAACAGCGTTCAGCGCAACCGCATCAAGAGACTTATCAGAGAAAGTTACCGCGGGATACGGCCTTCGCTTAAGCAGGGTTTCGATATCGTATTTATGGTCAGAAACGGAAAAAAGACAGCCCCTGCAAACAACAGGAAGTTTAAAGCAGAATACGTCCCTTCTTTTAAAGAGATCGATCACGAAGTCCGGCTGCTGCTTGACAAGCTGAAATTATTATGCTGAAAAAGGTCTTTATTGCGCCGATAAAAGCGTATAAGAAGTATATTTCTCCTTTGAAAAAGCCCTGCTGCAGGTTCTATCCGTCCTGCAGTACCTACGCTATTGAAGCGATAGAGAAACACGGTGTCATTAAAGGCGGCGGGCTTGCCGTATACCGTATTCTCAGGTGCAATCCCTTTTCGGCCGGCGGCGTGGATCATGTGCCTTAGAAAGCGACTTTTACCGTATGTTTGAATTTATAGCGAAGCCCTTCGGGGTCATAATGGAGTTTATTTACAATAATCTGGCATTCCAGAACTACGGGCTTGCCATTATTGTGTTTACTCTTTTTGTGAAGATCCTGCTGCTTCCACTGAACGTCAAGCAGCAGAGAAGCATGGCCAGGCAGCAGGCGCTGGCGCCGGAGCTGGAGGCCATCAAAAACAAATACAACGGGGACAATAAAAAGATACAGGAAGAGCAGATGAATCTTTACTCCAAGTATAAGATCAATCCGTACAGCGGCTGCCTTCCCACGCTTCTCCAGTTCCCCATCATCATTGCGGTCTATACCATCATCAGAAGCCCTCTTTCCTATATCGCGAAACTTTCCAAAGCCACGATAACCGCGTTGTCGGACAAGGCGAAGGAGATCGCCGAGGCGGCTTCTCAGAAGGTGGGTTCGGACCAGATCAGCGTCAATACGTTTTTCCGCAACGGCTACGTGGAGCAGTTTACCGAGATCGCCAACTGCCAGCCTATCAATATGACCTTCCTCAAGATATTTGACCTGGGCCTCGTTCCCAGAGTGGATTTCTGGGCTTACGGCAGCGAGTGGAAAACGTATCTCCCGCTTTTACTCATTCCGCTGCTGGCGGTGGCTTCGTCCTATCTTCAGATGTGGATCACGAACCTCGTCAACAACGGGCCTAAAAAGAAGAAAGAAGACGGCTCCCAGCCCGGCATGCAGGGTCTCAACGGCGTTATGAAACTTATGCCGCTGATGACGCTGGTTATCGGTTTCATGGTTCCCGCCGGACTTGGATTTTACTGGATCGTCAGCAACGTTTTCGGTATTTTACAGACGGTCCTGATCAAAAAGCTGTTTACTATGAAGAAGAAGGAAGGAAGTGTCTGAAATGGCAAGATCCGTAGAAAAAAGCGCAAAAACCGTAGAAGAAGCGATCGAGCTGGCATTGGCCGAACTTGGGCTGGACCAGGAAGACGTTGACGTTGAGATAATCGACAGCGGGGCGAAGGCCGTGCTGGGCATCGTGGGAGGCAGAGACGCGGTCGTCCGCGTGACCGAAAGCGTTTCTCCGCTGCGCAGAGTTTCCGATTTCCTTGACACTCTGCTGGAAGCCAGCAAGGATTCCGACGACGCTGACGTTAAATTCTATATCCGCGAAGAAGAGGAAGACGGCGTTCCCGTGATCAAGGCGGACATCTCCGGCACCGACGTGGCCTATCTGATTGGCAAGCACGGCGACACGCTCTACGCCATTAATACTCTGGCCGGTATCGTGGCCAACAGAGATTCCGGCGATTACATCCGCGTTCAGATCGACGTGGCGGATTACCGCAAGCACAGAGAGCAGACGCTCATCAGCATGGCCAACAGGGCGGCTTCTAAAGTTGCCAAGTTCAAGAGGCCTGTCTCCATGGCTCCCATGCCCGCTTCCGAGCGCAGGATCATACATACGGCGCTTCAGTCCAACAGCCGGGTCATAACCGAGAGCGAAGGCGAAGAGCCCAACCGTTACGTTGTTGTAAAGCCGAAGCCTTACGTTAAAGTTTTCTGATTTCCGGAAGAACGGACGGAGAACGCAGGGACCGGCGCAGAACCGGAGTACGAACGACCGAGGGACAATGAACAGCGATACCATAGGCGCAATTTCCACGCCGCCCGGGAACGGCGGCATCGGGATCATCCGCGTGAGCGGGCCTGACGCGGTCAACGCGGTTGACGGGATTTTTGCATCTAAACGGAAAAACAGCGAGGATTATTGCATACGGACCGCACACGAGGTGGTCCGTATGTCTTCTTTTACCCTGAGGCACGGATATATTTTCGATCCCGGGGACGGCGCGGTCGACGGAAGCGGAACTGAGGGGGCGCCGGAAGCGCCGGAACTCGTCGACGAGTGCCTGGTCTCGGTGATGCGCGGCCCCAGGTCCTACACCGGCGAAGACGTGGTGGAGATCAACACCCACGGCGGCACCGCGGTGATGAAACGGGTGCTGGGGATACTGTTCCGGCGGGGAGTCCGTCCCGCGGAGCCCGGAGAATTTACCAAAAGGGCGTTCCTGAACGGGCGCATCGACCTTACTCAGGCCGAGGCGGTGGCGGAGCTCATCCAGGCCAGGACCGAGGAGAGCCGCAGGGCGGCAATGGATCAGATGTCCGGCGAGCTGGGGCGGCTGATCGATTCGATCTGTGTCCGGGTCAACGAGACTCTGGCGCGGCTGGAGGTCGCCATCGATTATCCCGAATACGACGAGGACGAACAGATCATAAACGAGGCCATAGAGTCGCTTTCTTCCGCGGGAGAGGCACTTCGGGAACTGGCTTCCACGTACGAAAAAGGCAGGATCGTCCGTGAAGGGCTCCGGGTGGCGATATCCGGCAGGCCCAACGCGGGTAAATCTTCGCTTTTGAACGGGCTGCTGGGGTTCGGAAGAGCCATCGTGACGGACATCCCGGGCACCACCAGGGACACGCTGGAGGAGTCCATGGACATATCCGGTTTTCCGGTGATATTGACCGACACCGCCGGGCTCAGGAACGCTTCCGACCCGGTGGAGAAGCTGGGCGTGGAGCGGGCGAGGTCTGAGTTGAGGCGCGCAGACGTGGTGGTGTTTTTAGCGGATCTTTCGGATAATATCGACGAAGATCTGGAACTTTACAGGGAAATTTCCGCCGAGACCGCTGGAAAATACGTTATTTTCGCGCTGAACAAGACGGATCTGACGGACGGGGCCTGTTTTGAGGCGCAAAAACGGAAAGTTTCTGAGTTTTTCGCTTCCGAAGAGGGGGAAAACGGCGAAAAAGTCGGAAAGCCTGGCGAAATATTGTACATTTCCGCCAAAAACGACGGTGCGAAGGTGATTTCGGACAAGATATCCGAATACCTGGTTGCCCACGGCGCCGGAAGCGGAGGGTCCATAATAACGGGAGAAAGGCACAAAAATCTGGTTGACCGGGCCGTTGCCGCCATCGAAAGGGCAATCGGTTCCGCGGCGGAGAAAAGGCCTCTGGACTTTATTGCCTACGACGTCTGGGAATGCGCCCAGGCCCTGGGAGAGATCACTGGCCGCAACGTTACGGACGAAGTGATCGATACGATATTCAGCAAATTCTGCCTGGGAAAATAACAAAATGGAGCAAAATTCAGTAGAAAGACGCTGTTTCGGCGAATATGACATAGCTGTGATCGGAGCGGGGCACGCGGGCTGCGAGGCTGCGCTGGCAGCTGCGCGTCTCGGGCGCAAGACCGTGGTCTTCGCGGTCACCCTTGACGGGATCGCCAACATGGCGTGCAACCCCAGCATCGGAGGGACCGCAAAGGGGCAGCTGGTGAGGGAGATCGACGCGCTGGGTGGCACCATGGGCAGAGCCGCGGACGCCACGGCCATACAGGTGCGCTTCCTTAACAGGGCGAAAGGCCCGGCCGTTTATTCGCCCAGAGCCCAGATCGACCGCCGTCAATACCAGATATATATGAAACACGAGCTGGAGACCACGCCGAATCTTGACCTTAAGCAGGGAGAGATAGTGGAGATCGTGTCCGAGACCGACGAAAATACGGGAAAGCCGCGGGTTTGCGGCGTTGTCACCCATCTCGGCGCGTTTTACAGGTGCAAATGCGTTGTCGCCTGCACCGGAACCTACCTGAAGGGCAAGGTCATCGTGGGTGAAAACGCCTACAGCAGCGGTCCCGACGGTCAATTTCCGGCCAACAGACTTTCCGAGAGCCTGAAAAAACTGGGCCATACCATTATCCGACTGAAGACCGGCACTCCGCCCAGGGTCAACGGCTTTACCATCGACTATTCGGGCATCGAGATCCAGGAGGGCGACGAGCCGCCTTTCACGTTCCAGTTCGATCCGGACCCGGAGAGCCTGGACCCCCGCGGCGTTGCGGGAGGCGGAAAGCAGATCCCCTGCTACCTTACCCACACCAACGCAGAGACCCACGCCATAATAAAGGCCAATCTGCATCGTTCGCCGCTGTTTAACGGCAGCATCGAGGGAGTGGGGCCCAGGTATTGCCCCTCTATAGAGGACAAAATAATGCGTTTTGCGGATAAAGAGAGGCATCAGATCTTCCTGGAGCCGCTGGGCCGCGAGACCGAGGAGGTATACCTTCAGGGCCTTTCTTCCAGTCTTCCGGAAGACGTCCAGCTGGATTTCGTCCATACCATTCCGGGGCTCGAAAATGTCTCCGTCATGCGTCCCGCGTACGCCATCGAATACGACGCCATCGACGCCAGGGAACTTAAGCTTTCTCTGGAGAGCAAACTGGCGGACGGGTTGTTCTGCGCCGGTCAGATCAACGGTTCTTCGGGTTACGAGGAAGCGGCCGGGCAGGGACTTATGGCCGGCATCAACGCGGCGCTCAAGCTGAAAGGCGAAGAGCCTCTGGTGCTTGACAGGAGCGAAGCCTACATCGGCGTGCTCATAGACGATCTGGTGACCCGGGGCACTAAAGAGCCCTACAGGATGATGACTTCCAGGGCGGAATACAGGCTTATTTTACGGCAGGACAATGCGGACGCGCGCCTTACAGAGAAGGGCCACAAAATCGGCCTGATTTCGGAAGACAGATACCGCCGTTTCGTGCTGCGTCAACAGCATATTCAGGCGGCGGTGGAGCTTCTGGGCCGCATCTATCTCTCTCCCGACGAGCGGGTCAACGGCTTTTTGCGGGGCATCGGCAGTTCGGAGATCTCCAGCGGCGTCTGCGCGGCAGATCTGCTCCGCAGGCCGGAGGTGACCTTCGCGAAATTGCGGGAAATATTGCCCGAAACGCCGGAAATTTCCGGCCTGAGCCCGGTGGAAGCGGAACAGGTGGAGATCGTCGTCAAGTACAGCGGTTACATACAGCGGGAACTTCTGCAGGTGGAGCAGTTCAAGAAGCGCGAAAAGCAGAAGATACCGGAGGACGTCGACTATAAAGACGTTCCCAGCATTTCCAACGAGGCGCGAGAGAAGCTTTCTAAGATAAGGCCAGGGTCCATCGGACAGGCCATGAGGATCACGGGCGTTTCTCCCGCGGACGTGGCTTCCCTGATGGTGTATCTCAGAAGATTCGAGGGCGGTAAAAATGAAGCTTGATATTATTTCCCGGGTAATATCACAAGAAATTTCCCGGGAAAACGCTGAAAAATTCCAGAAATATTTCGAAATACTCACCGAATGGAACAAAGTGATGAACCTGACGGCCATCACGGAACCTGACGACGTGGCTTTGAGGCATTTTGCCGACAGCCTGACGCTGCTCAGGTATATCGACAGGATCGCGGAAGAGGCGGACGGGGAAAAAGGCGAAGGGATATCGCTTATCGACGTGGGGACCGGCGCCGGTTTTCCGGGGATCCCGCTGAAGATAATGAGGCCGGAGATCAGATTGACCCTGCTCGATTCTCTGGAGAAAAGGATCGGTTTTCTGAACACGGTGGTCCGGGAGCTGGGGCTGGAGGACGTTGACACGGTGCATGCCCGGGCGGAGGACGCAGGCAGAAACGGACTGTACCGGGAGAAATACGACGTTGCCGTGGCAAGGGCCGTGGCGCCCATGAACGTTCTGGCGGAATATTGCCTGCCTTTCGTGAAAACGGGAGGAAGGTTCATTGCCATGAAGGGCCCCGCGGAGGAGAAATACGACAGGGCGCTCAGGCTGCTGGGAGGGGAGACGGAATGCGACGATCTTTTCCTGCTCGGACCCGGGGAAGATTCGCCAGAGCCTCTTCAAAGAAGGATAATATGCGTCAGAAAGGCCGCTCCCACGCCTGCCAGATATCCGAGGCGACCCGGAACGCCTTCGAAAGCGCCGCTTTGAGCGCAAAGACCGCTCTGCCGGACGCCCGACCGGCCACACCGCAGGACACACGAACGAAAATTTTTTAACACCGACCGCCCGGAAATTTTGAAATTTCCAACAAAGCGGCCGGTTTTGTTTGTTTTTTATAAAACGACGGCAGTAAAACGTCGAAAAACGTCGAAAAACGTCGAAATTTTCCGCTTCCAATTTCCGCCGAAACCGTGTATAAACGATTTCCCACGGCGTTCAGGGACAGGGAAAAACCGGCCCGAAAACGCCCTGGCGAAGATCATATCGTTCAGGAGGAGAGCATGAAAAAGGTTTTGGGAATCGCATGGCCGGGACCCGGGGAAACCGAAGCGGTACGGCCCGCAGAAGAGGCAGAGGGAGAGGAGAAGGAAAAGGAGAAAGAAAAGACGTCGCGGCTCAGAAAGAGCAGGAAAAGGCCCGGATCCGGGGACGAAAACCGGCTTCCCGGCAGCGGCGACGTTTCTGTGGTGAGGCTTTCGGTCAATTCCGTCAGGGCCGGTTGTCCGTCCGGCTGGCTTGAGACGGGCAAGAACTTCAAAGCCCTTATGAGGTCCGTGGAGGAGAACGGCGTCATCAATCCCATATGCGTTTACAGGACCAAAAACGGACAATACGAGATCGTTACCGGGCGGCGCAGGCTGGCGGCGGCGAAAAAGGCGGGACTTAAAGAGATACCGGCGGTGATCTGCGGGACGGACGACGACACCAGGGTGATCCTGAACTTTATGCGCGAAGCCGCGGGGAACCTGGATTTCTTCGAAGAAGCGGACAATTACAGGAGAGTGCTGGAAAGCGGAGAATATTCTCAAAAGGAGCTTGCCGCGGAGCTGGGCAAAAGCCAGGCGTACGTCTCTAACAAGATCAGGCTGCTCATGCTTTCTCCCGCTGTGAGAAGGAAAGTCACTGAACTTAATCTGTCCGAGCGTCACGCCAGGGAACTGGTGCGGCTTTACGACGACAAGATCCAGAAAATGGCCGCGGAAGTAATGGCCGAGCGGTACATGACCGTGACCGAGGCCGAAGAGTACGTCGACGCTATACTGTCGAGGACCAACCGGGAGCTGCAGCGGAACTTCAAAAGAGCCGCCAGGCTGTTCAAGACCCAGACGGGGGCATTCGTTGCCTCTAAAAACAAAGCCGCGGACAACGCCGAAAAGCTCCGGCAGCTGATCCGCGCCATCAGAGAGATCGTGGAGATCGCTAAAGAAGGAGGCCTGGTGATCCAGGCGGGACAACGCAAGACGGACGACGATATCGAACTTCTGATCAGGATCCCGAAGAAGGCGAACGAGGTCGATCTGCGCAGGAGCGAACTGCCGAGGCAGCAGACGGACGCCGCGGCATAGATCTTCAAAAACGCACCTAAATTGCCCGTAATCGAATTCGGACTTCAAAATCGACAGGGGGTCGGTTTTGAACGCCGAACGCCGGGAAAAGGCGGAAAACGGCATTATTTTCGATTTGACCCAAAAATTGTCCTCCTGGAAAGGCATTGGATGGCTTGAAAAACAGGCCCGGAAAGAGTATAATATTCGACGGAAATTTCCTACAAGGAGAGTCATTAAATGATCAAAGAAGAAGACAAAAATTCCGAGGCGTTCCGGGTAGAACACAGAGTGGTCCCGAGAGAGATCGAGAAGGAAATGAAACAGTCCTTCATCGAATATGCCATGAGCGTTATCGTCGACCGCGCGGTGCCCGACGTAAGAGACGGACTCAAGCCGGTCCACAGGCGTATCATCTACACCATGTTCGAAGAGGGGTACACGCCTGATAAAGCATACAGAAAATGCGCCACCACCGTCGGTGTGGTCATGGGTAAATACCACCCCCACGGTGACGCCGCCATATATGACGCGCTGGTCAGGCTGGCCCAGGATTTCTCCATGAGAGCCGTGCTGGTGGACGGAAACGGAAACTTCGGTTCCAGAGACAACGACCCTCCCGCGGCCATGCGTTACACGGAGGCGAGGCTTACCAAGATCGCTCTGGAAATGGTGGCGGACATCAACAAGAACACGGTAGATTTCAAGCCCAACTTCGACGAGCACGAAGAAGAGCCTGTGGTGCTGCCCTCCCGTTTCCCCAACCTGCTGGTCAACGGTTCTTCCGGCATCGCGGTCGGTATGGCCACCAACATTCCTCCCCATAACCTGGGCGAGGTCATCGACGGCGTGGTGGCGCTCATCGACGATCCCGACATCACGGTCGACGGACTGATGCAGTACATAAAAGGCCCCGACTTCCCAACTGCGGCAAACATTATGGGCAAACAGGGGATCAGAGAAGCGTACCTTACAGGTAAAGGCAGGATCGTTGTCCGGGCCCAGTGCGATATCGAGGAACTGCCCAACGGCAGGCAGCAGATAATCGTTTCCGAGCTGCCTTATATGGTCAACAACGCGAACCTGGTGGCCAGGATCGCCGAACTCGTCAAGGATAAAAGGGTCGACGCCATCAGCGGCCTTCGCGACGAGTACAGCAAGGCCGGCATCAGGATCGTCATCGAACTGAAGAAGGACGCCAACGCCAACGTGCTGCTGAACCAGCTGTACAAATATACCGAACTGGAGTCTGCATTCTGCGTGAACATGCTCACCTGCGTGCCCGGCGAGGACGGCGCCTATCAGCCGAAGGTGGTCAACCTTAAAGAGGCCCTGGAATACTACCTGGCGCACCAGGAATCGGTCGTCCGCAGGAGGACGCAGTTCGATCTGGACAAAGATCTTGACCGCGCGCACATACTGGAAGGCAGCCTTATTGCCCTGGACAACATCGACGAAGTCATCCGCATCATCCGCGAATCCCGCACGGAGCCCGAGGCCAAGCAGGGGCTCATGGAGCGGTTCGAATTCACCGAGAGGCAGGCGCAGTACATAGTAGATATGAGGCTGGGACGCCTGACCGGCATGGAGCGTGACAAGGTCCTTGAAGAATACAACGCCAAGCTCGAAGAGATCGCCTACTTCAGAAGCCTTCTGGAAGACGAGAAGAAACTTATGGGCGTGGTAAAAGACGAGATACTTGCCATCAAGGCGCAGTACGCGGACGAGAGACGTACCAAGATCCTGCCTTACGAGGGAGAGATCGATCTCGAGGATCTGATCAACGAGCACGATATCGCGGTGACGCTCACCCACCTGGGGTACATAAAAAGGACTTCCGCGGATACTTACAGGGCCCAGCACAGAGGCGGCAAGGGCATCGCGGGCGCGGGCACCAGAGAGGAAGATTTCGTGGAGCGGCTCATCATCACGTCGTCTCACGACACGCTCCTGTTCATCACGGACAAAGGCCGCATGTACTCTCTTAAAGGGTACGAGATACCCGACGCCGGCAGAACGGCCAAGGGCACCGCGGTGGTCAATCTGCTGCGGCTCACGGAAGGAGAAAAAGTTGCCTCCGTCATTGCCATCAGAAGCTTTGAAGACGCCAAATACCTGCTGTTCGGCACCAGGAACGGCGTGGTCAAAAAGACGTCTCTGTCGCTGTACGCCAACGTCAGGGCCGCGGGCATCATCGCCATCGACCTCAGGGACGACGACTCGCTGGTCAACGTCCGCCTGGCCGACGACGAGGACGTGCTGTTCGTGACGCGCAACGGCCTTGCCATCAGGTTCGGCCTCGACGACGTGAGGGAGACCGGAAGAGCTTCCATGGGCGTCCGCGGCATGATGCTCCGGGAGGGAGATTACGTCATCGGATTCGACCTCTGCCGCGAAGGCAAGACGCCGCTGCTCATCAGCGAATTCGGCTTCGGCAAACGCGGCAGCGTTGACGATTACAGGCGCCAGGCCAGAGGCGGCAAGGGTATCATCACTTATAAGATGTCGCCCAAGACCGGCCATCTCGTGGGCCTGCTGATGGTGGACGAGGACAACGACGTGATGATGATCACCAACAACGGCACCATCATTCGCGTGCACGCCAAGGACATCAGCATTTTCGGCCGCACCGCCAGAGGCGTTACGCTTATGAAGGCGTCTGAGGACAATTACATTGTTTCCTGCGCCGCTACCACCTACGACGAGGGTGAGGAAGTGGCCATTCCCGAGACCGTGGAAGGCGCCGAGGGAGATGCCGGAGACGTCGGAGACGCCATAGAGGGCGAGTTCGCCGAGGGCGCCGAGGACGAGATCCTTGACAATGAAGAGATCGACGACGCCGGAGACGCGGACGATGCCGCGGAAGACGGTGCGGATGAAGACGGTGCCGGAGAAAACGGCGAGAAGGAAACTGACGACTGACGGTTCGGAGATAGACGCGGATGTACGTTTGCGCGCTGGTAGGCGCCAGCGGCACGGGGAAAAGCCACCGGTCGCTGTGGGTCGCCAAAGAACACAATATCGAGTTCGTGATTGACGACGGCCTCCTGATAAAGGGAAATTCCGTCCTGGCGGGGAAATCCGCCAAGGCGGAAAAGACCAGGGTGGCCGCCATCAAGACGGCGGTATTGACCGAAGACGCCCACGCGTTCGAGCTCAGGAGCGCTCTTAAGGAGAACAACGCCCGGAGCGTGCTTATCCTGGGCACTTCCGACGCCATGGTGCAGAAGATCGCCGCCCGGCTGGGGCTGGGGGAGATCGACGAGACCATATATATCCAGGACATTTCCAGCCCCTATGAGATACAGCAGGCGCTGAACACCCGCCGGATGGAAGGCAAGCACGTCATCCCGGTGCCTACGATGGAACTTAAGAAGGACTTTTCCGGCGTCATGCTGGATCCGCTCAACATTCTTCGCAGGAGAGGCGCGGGCAGCTTCGAGACCATGGGGGAGAAGTCCGTTATCCGGCCAACTTACAGCTATCTGGGCAAGTTCACCATATCGGACTATACGATCTATCAATTGGCCGAACACGCTGCGAAGAAGAACGAGGCGGTTGCCCGGATAACCCGGTTCCGGGCGGACAAGGCGGAGGACGGCATCCGGGTTGAGATGGACATTGTCCTGTTTTACGGATACAGGATACCGGAAGTGTTTTCGGGCCTGCGGAAGGAGATCGCGGAGGAGATCGAAAAATACACCTCCCTGAACTCCGTTTCCGTGGTATTGACCGCCAAGAACATCACCAAGAGAAAGGCCGAGGGAGAGGCCCCGGAGCCTGCGGGAGCCGTTAAGGAGGCAAAATAAATGCAGGATACCATATATACGATACCCGTTACCGAGGCGTACGAAACGCCGTGCGAGTGTCCCTTATGCGCGCTGGAGGCCCGTTTTGAAAACGACAGGGTCAATTATTACCTGGGCCCTTCGCTGATGGAGCCCGAGAACAGGATCGACACTAACGACAACGGCTTCTGCGGGAAGCATTTCAAGATGATGTACAAGACCCAGACCAACCGGCTGGGGCTGGGGCTGATTCTCGACACTTATATGACGGAGCAGATAAACCGGCTGAGAAAGATCGCCGGCGAGAAGCCGAAGGAACAGGAAGGGGCGAAAAAGTCGCTTTTCGGAGGACTCAAGGGAAAAGGCAAGGACAGCCAGCGGGCGGCCCAGGGCATGCGCGACTATTGGGAAAAGCACAGCGAAAAATGCTGCATCTGCCGGGACCTGGAAAAGACGATGGACAGGTATATCGACGTGATATTCCACCTGTATTTTTCAAACAAGGAGTTCCGGGAGCGTTTCGACGGCGGCCAGGGTTATTGCATGCGGCATTTCGACATATTGTGCGACAGGGCCGGGTCAATGCTTTCCTCGGGCAGGCAGGACGCGTTCCTTTCCGCGCTGGTGGCCCAGCAGCTGGACAACCTCTCCCGCATTCAGGACGAGGTCAACTGGTTTACTAAAAAGTTCGATTACCGCAACGCCCAGGAGCCCTGGAAAAATTCCAGGGACGCGCTGCCGCGGGGCATGCGGAAAATGACCGGAGACAGAGAAATTGGCGAGAACTGAGGACGGAAACAAGATGAACGGAGAGATACTTTTCCGGGCTGCGGATTTCGACTGCAGGCAGATTTTCACCTGCGGCCAGTGTTTTCGCTGGAAAAAAGACGGAGAATGGTGGAAAGGCGTTGCCGGAGGCCGGTTCCTGAAGATCAGGTCCGGACTGCCGGGGGGCTTTATCGCCGCGGCGGGCGACGTGCGTGATCCCGGAGAAGAGAGCTGCGGAGGAGGCGACAGCGGCGCCGGTGCGGCAGCAGGGGAAGCCGGGCTCGGCAGGTTCTGGAGGAATTATTTCGACCTGGATACGGATTACGGCGTCATCAAGGAGTACCTTGGCGGCACCGACGAGAACCTTAAAAAGGCCGCGGAGTACGGTTCGGGGATTAGGCTTTTAAGGCAGGAGCCCTTCGAGACGCTGATCTCGTTCATAATCTCGGCCAACAACAATATTCCCCGCATCAGCAAGTGCATCGAGGCGCTTTGCAGGAAATACGGCAGGGCGATCGGAGTCGATCCTGACAACGGCGAGACGCTGTACGCGTTTCCCGAGTCGGAAGCGCTGGCCGCGTTGACCCCCGAAGAAGTGTCGGAAACGTGCCACGCGGGGTACAGATGCCCTTACATCGTGAAGGCGGCGCGTCAATATATCGAGCGGGGCGGAGATATTGACCGGCCGGAGACCTATATAGGCGTTGGACCGAAAGTCGCCGCCTGCGTCAGCCTGTTTACGGGAAAAGATTTTGACAGTTTTCCTGTTGACGTGTGGGTGCGGAGGCTTATCGGAGAGCTGTATTTTTCGGAGCCGGGAGAGGCCTGCCCGGAAGGCGGTCCGTCGGTGCGGGAAGTGCAGGATTTCGTAAAAGAGCATTTTCCTAAATACGGAGGGTATGCGCAGCAATATTTGTTTTATTGGCGCAGAGACACGGATAAAGATAAAAATCAGTCGTGACAGATAAAAAACAGCAGCAGGGGGAGTTTTAAGATGGGCTATTTAAGTGACATCGAGATCGCGCAGCAGTGCAAAATGAGACCGATCTATGAGATCGCGGAAAAGGCGGGCATACCGGCGGATGCGGTAGAGCCGTACGGGAAATACAAGGCGAAGATCGACCTTTCTTTCATGAACGACGCCGGGCGCAAGGACGGCAGACTGGTGCTCGTTACGGCCATAACGCCTACGCCGGCGGGAGAGGGAAAGACCACCACTACCATCGGTCTGGCCGACGGCCTTTCGAGGATAGGTAAAAAGGTCACGGTGGCCCTTCGCGAACCGTCCCTGGGACCGGTCTTCGGCGTCAAAGGCGGCGCCGCGGGAGGCGGATATGCCCAGGTGGTGCCGATGGAGGACATAAACCTTCACTTTACCGGCGATTTCCACGCCATCGGAGCGGCCAACAACCTTCTGGCTGCCATACTGGACAACCACATCCACCAGGGCAACGCGCTGGGCATCGATCCCAGGAAGATCACCTGGCGCAGATGCGTGGACATGAACGACAGGCAGCTTCGAAACATAGTTGACGGTCTGGGCGGAAAGGCCAACGGCTTTGCCCGGGAAGACGGGTTCGACATCACCGTTGCCAGCGAGATCATGGCCGTGTTCTGCCTTGCGGAATCCATCGACGACCTGAAGCTCAGGCTGGGCAGGATAATCGTGGGATACACTTATGACGACCGGCCCGTGACCGCAGCGGATCTGAAGGCCGTGGGCGCCATGACCGCGCTGCTGAAGGACGCCCTGAAGCCCAATCTGGTCCAGACGCTGGAGGGGACCCCTGCCTTCGTGCACGGAGGACCGTTCGCCAATATTGCCCACGGCTGCAATTCCGTTATCGCCACCAGAACGGCGCTTAAAATGGGTGATTACACCGTTACCGAGGCAGGCTTCGGCGCAGACCTGGGCGCGGAAAAATTCCTTGACATAAAATGCAGGACCGCCGGGCTGAGACCCGACGCCGTAGTGGTGGTGGCAACCGTCCGGGCCCTTAAGATGCACGGCGGAAAACCCAAGGCCGCCCTGGCCGAAGAGGACCTGGGAGCGCTGGAAAAAGGCATCCCCAACCTGCTGCGCCACGTTTCCAACATCCGGAACGTGTACCACAGGCCCTGCGTGGTGGCGGTCAACAGATTCCCCACCGACACGGACAACGAGATCGAGTTTATCATCAAGAAATGCCGCGAACTCGGCGTCAATACCATTCTCTCCACCGTATGGGCGGAAGGCGGCAAGGGCGGCGAGGCGCTGGCCAGGGAAGTGGTGAGGCTTTGCGAGTCAGGCGTCAACGAAGAATTCACCTTCTCCTACGACCTGGACGCCGGTATCAGGGAGAAGATCGAAGCCATCGTTAAAAGAGTCTACGGCGGAAGCGGCATCTCCGTGCTGGCGGCCGCCCAGAAGCAGATCGACAGGCTGGAGGAGCTGGGCTACGGCAAACTGCCTGTATGTATGGCCAAGACGCAATACAGTTTCAGCGACGATCCGGCGAAACTTGGCGCTCCGGAGAACTTTACGGTGACCGTAAGGAACGTGAAAGTGTCCGCGGGAGCGGGATTCGTGGTCGTGCTGACCGGCGACATTATGACGATGCCCGGGCTGCCGAGAGTTCCGGCGGCGGAGAAGATCGACGTGGATTCCAACGGCGTGATATCCGGGCTTTTTTGACGGCGATTCCGGAATATTTCCCGGGAAATGGCCGGGAAATATCTGCGAATTTCCGAAAACTCCGGGAAATAACGGGAAAAGCGATTTTCCTTGAGTTTTCCTCCGGAAAAATGATATACTCTCTCTCACCCCGAAAACCGTATCGGGGCGGGAGGGTTCCTCCGGACAGGTCGGACCGGAGGGAAAAATGAAAGACGAAAGAGCTACCATGCGCAGCCTGCCCAGGGAACTGAGACCCTATGAAAGAGCGGAAGCGCTGGGAGAAGAGAGATTGTCCGATGCGGAACTGCTTGCGGTGCTGATAAGGACGGGAACGAGAGAAAACACCGCGCTCGACGTTGCCGGAAAACTGCTGGTCGGGTTCGGAGGGCTCCGGGGCATCGGAGAAGCGAGCCTGGAGCGGTTGTCCGAGGTCAGCGGGGTGGGAAAAGTCAAGGCGATCGCCATAAGAAGCGCTTTTGAACTGGGAAAAAGGGCCATCCTCGAAAGCCGGATGAAAAAAGCGCAGATAACACGCACGGAGCAGGTGGCGGACCTTTATATGGCCGAGATGAGATCGTCCCAGGAACAGTTCCGGGTGGTGCTTCTCGACACGAGGTCGCGGATCATAAGAGACGAGACCGTAGCGCTGGGCTCCTCCAACAGGGCCATCGTGGACCCCAAAGAGGTCTTCAGGGCGGCCATAGCGGGCAAGGCAGAGACGGTGATCCTTATGCATAATCATCCTACGGGGGACTGCAGTCCCAGCCGGGACGATTATCTGATGACCAAAAGGCTGATCTCTGCAGGAAAGATAATAGGGATAGAAGTCGTGGATCATCTGATCTTCGGCGACAACGTCTACTACAGCTTTTTCGACAGCGGAGATATGCAGAGGCTGGAAGGAACGGCAGAATTATCCGAAAGGGCAGGATAAAAGTGGCAAGAGATATTGGTATCGATCTGGGAACGGCGAACATAGTTGTCTACCTGAAGGGCAAAGGGATCGTGATTCGGGAGCCTTCGGTGGTCGCCGTCAACAAAAACACGGGCGAAGTCGTTGCCGTGGGCACTCCGGCCAAGAAAATGCTGGGCCGGACGCCTGCCAGCATCGAATCGGTGCGACCTATAAGAGAAGGCGTCATTGCCGATTACGATATGGCGGAGCGGCTCATAAGAGCGGTGCTTAAAAAGGCGCAGAGCGCGGCGGGCGCGGGCAAGTCCAACATCATCATAAGCGTTCCCTCCGGCGTTACGGAAGTGGAATATATGGCGGTGGAGCAGGCAACGGAGAAGGCGGGTTCCAAAAAGCATCCGATCCTCTTCGAAGAGCCTGTATTGGCGGCCATCGGTGCGGGAGTGGACATCACCGAATCCGCGGGCAAGATGATCGTGGATATAGGCGGCGGAACGGCGGAAGTTGCCGTGCTGTCCGCGGGAGGCGTGGTGCTGTGCAAATCCCTCAGAGCCGCTGGAGATGCCCTTGACGAGGCCATTATCAACTACGTAAAGCGGGAAAGAAGCCTGCTGATCGGCGACCTCACCGCCGAAGAGATCAAATGCACCATCGGCGCCGCGTATCCGAAGCCCCAGGAAGAATATATGGAGGTCAAAGGCCGGGATCTCAAGACCGGGCTTCCAAAAAACATCAAGATAACTTCTTCTGAAGTGCTGGAAGCCATCGGCGAACCGGTCAATACCATCGTTGCCGCCATAAAAGAGTCGCTGGAGGAGACGCCTCCGGAGCTGGCTTCCGACGTAATGGACAGAGGCATCACGTTGTCCGGAGGAGGAGCGCTCCTGAGCGGCCTTGACCGTAGGATCAAGATGGAGACGGGCATCCCCGTGACCGTCGCGGAAAAGCCCATGGACTGCGTGGCGCTGGGCGCCGGAAAGTGCCTGGAGAACGCGTCGCTCCGCAGATTGATATACAAAAACAGGAATATGGGGATCTGAGCCGGAGGGGCTCTCTGAAAAGCGGTTCGGGACGGTATGTCAAGGAAGAAAAAGATCGCAGTATTCATATTGATCGCTCTGACGATCGTCAGCATAGGGCTGGCTTTCATTTCTGCGGCCTCGAACAAGCTTGACGGCTTTTTCCACCTGCTTGGCGCTCCCGTCAGGTCGGTGCAGAAAGGGTTTACCCAGCTGGGCAATGCCATCGGAGAGCGTATCTCCGTTATGCGCGAGTACTCTGCCATTAAGGAAGAGATTCAGCGGCTCAAGGACGAAAACGAGGCGCTCAGGCAGGAAAACAAGGAGCTGTCCGGGTTCGAGGCGGAAAACGAGGAACTCAGGCGGCTGCTCGATCTTAAAGAGAACTTGAGGGAATACCAGCTGATAAAGGCCTCCGTCATCACGAAGGACATTACTGACTGGTTCAACGAATTTACCATCGACCTGGGCACCCGTGACGGCGTGAAGAACGGCACCGTTGTTATCACGTCTTACGGGCTGGTGGGTCTCGTGTACAACGCAGGGTACAACAGTTCCAAAGTGCGCTGCATCATCGACGAGAGAAGCGAACTTATGTGCCGGATAAAGAGGAACGACGAGCTCCTCCGGGTCCGCGGCACCACCAACGAGAATTTTACCGCCGGGCTGGTGGCTGACAGGATATCCAAAAACGCGGCCATCTACGTAGGCGACGTGATCATCACCGCCGACAGCGGCGACGTATATCCCCCCGGAATAGTGGTGGGGACCGTGATCGAAACAGGCACGGACGAAGACGGCAACAGATACGCCACAGTCAGGTCCGACGTCAATTTCACGTCCCTGACGACGGTCACCGTGCTGGTGCCCTTGGAAAACGGCAATACAGACCAGCCGGAGCAAGTGGAGCACGAAGAATAATGAGAGTCCGCAAAGAACTGCTTAGAATAGGGTTGACGGCGCTGGCGGTGTTCCTGCTGGGGCTGATCCAGGCGGGCTTTTTCGACCGGCTGAAATTCTTCGACTGCAAGCCGGAGCTGGTGATGTGCTTCGTGGTCATACTTGCCGCCAGGACGGACATACTGAGGGCCGGGATCACGGGCTTCCTTGCCGGATTCTACATGGACGTGGTGTACGGCAGGTACGTGGGGATATATACGTTCCTGTACCTCACGGTCAGCTGGGCGGCGTCGCTGGTCATCGGGAAACTGATGGAAAAGAACAAATGGCTGGGGCTGGCCGCGTTGCCGCCGCTGATGCTGGTATACGAGATCGCCGAAAGCTTTATCGTGCGGTTTTTCGCGGTGTACGTTGCCGGAGGAGGAGAACTGTACAATTACGGGTACGGAGAACATTTCGCCGTACGGATATTGCCCGGAGCCGCGTACAGCCTTCTGGTGTGCGTGCTGTTCTATCTGATAATGCTGCTGTTCCTGCGCATCCGGAGGCCGCGGCCCGATATCAATTACCGCAGAGAAAAGGATATCGTTATAGACAATGCGCAATGACGTGGAATTCAAGGGAATAAGGGACCACCTGAAAGACTTCTTCCGCAGCAGGAACACTTACGTGGGGCTGCTGGTGGCGGTGGCCTTTGGCATTCTCGTATGGCGCCTTTACAGTATCCAGATCGTAAACGGAGACGAATACAAGCAGAAAGCCGCGGAAACGGTCATGACAACGGCGGAGATCACCGTAAAGGCCCGCCGGGGCAATATCTACGACTGCAACGGCGTGCTGCTGGCCACCACCCGCACCGCATACCGCGTGGACATGGTCAACACGCCCGACGAACAGGCCTTCCGGGACGATATGTACCTGCGCCTTATAAACCTGCTGGAATCCAACAACGACACCTACACGAACTATCTTAAGAGATACATAACTCCCGACCTGCAATGGGGCTCGTCCCTGGCGGGAGAGGAGAAGGAAGCCCAGCGCGGCAACTGGATAAACAACCTGGTGAGCGGCCGGAAAAAATCCGACCGGGACAGCATCGTTACGGCGGAAGACGCGTTTTACTACCTGAAAGACCAGGTCCTGAAGATCTCCGAAGAATATTCCGTGGAAGATGCGTACAAGATAATGATCATCCGCTACGCCACCTTCACGTACGGACTGAGTTCATTGACGCCGATGGAACTGGCCTCGGACGCGTGCAAGGAGACGATGGAATATCTGACGGCGCACAGCTACGAATTTCCCGGGATCTCCACGGAAGAAGTGTACTACCGGGTGTACGTTGACGACGCGTACGCCAGCCACATAATAGGGTACGTGCATGCCATCAGCCAGGAGGAGTACGAGGCGCTCAGGGACAAGGGTTATTCCAGGGACGATATAATCGGCAAGACCGGCGTCGAAAAGGCGGCGGAGGAGTATCTGAAGGGCGTCAACGGCACCAGAGTCGTCTACAGGGACGCCGACGGGATCATAAAGACGCTGTCCTACACGCCTCCGGTGGCGGGGTCCGACGTCTATCTGACGGTGGATTATTCGCTGCAGAGCAAGACGATGCAGATACTCGAAGAAACGATCGCCGACATCGTTGCCATGAAAGACGGCGTGAAGAATTTCGGTGACGCCTGCGCGGCCGCGGCGGTGGTGGAAAACGTAAAAACGGGGGAGATACTTGCCATTGCCAGCTACCCCTACTACGACAACAACATTTTTGTTGCCCCGTCTACCGACAGCGCCGCCCAGCAGGCCATAGTCGATCTGTTTCAGGATCCCACGTCTCCGGTGCTGAACCGGGCCACCCAGGGGCTGTACCCCATAGGATCCACCATAAAACCGCTCATATCCATCGCGGCGCTCGACAGCGGCACCATCACCTCCAAAACGGTGGTGGAATGCCAGAAAAAGATGACCATCAGCGGCCGCATACACTCCTGCCTCAGCAGGCACGGCAAGGTCTCGCTGATCACCGCGCTGGCCAAGTCCTGCAACGTGTATTTCTATACCGTGGGCATCGAAACGGGCATCGATACCATAGATCAATGGGCGAAGGCCTTCGGCCTGGGCGAAAAAACCGGCATCGAGATCTCGGAGTACGCAGGCTGCCGCAGCAATCCCGCAACAATGAAGCTTCGTGAAAAAGATATCTACCACGTATGGAGCGATTCTGACACGGCCCAGTCTTCCATCGGCCAGCTCTACACGCTGTTTACGCCTCTGCAGCTCAGCAATTACGCCGCGGCGCTGTCCAACGGGGGATACCTGAACACGCCTCACGTCATTTCAAAAGTATTAAATGCCGGCGGCGAGGAGGTCTACACTGACGCGGAGGTCAATCTTCAGCGCACGCACACGGGCGCCAGCGCCTGGGCACTGGGTCTGGTAAAAGAGGGAATGACGGAGATGGTCAAGCAAAACAACAACGTTTCGGCGGCTTTCAAGAGCTTCCCGGAGGGTTTCGTCTGCGCCAAGACCGGAACGCCCGAGACCGGTATGGAGGCCTTCGGAGAGAGCTCCCATTCCGTTTTCATCTGCTACGGACCGGCATCCTCTCCCGAAATAGCCGTTTCGGTATTGATCGAGCACGGTTCCTCAGGCAGCAACGCTTCACCGGCGGCCGGCAAGATCTTCGACGCGTATTTTCACGCGGATACAGATATAGGGCATCAGACCTTCAGCGGATACCGTTACGGCTGGCAGTCGCTGGTGTTTGAGCCCTACGAAGATAAAACAAATAATTCAAACGGAACGAACAACTGAAAGTTGACCGCCTGCCGGCCATCCGTCCGGCCGTTTATCGACGGTCCCGGTCAATCAAATTTCGCCATCAGTTCATCGACCTGCTTCATAAACTCGCCATCCGCGCCGGACCGGGCTTTTGCCCATACTATCAGGGAATCTGGGCCGGACAACACGGCGCTTTCCCAGTCTTCCAGCGTGGTGGTTATTGAGAACTGCCAGCCTCCGAAATACTGTTTGTTCATATAGTTGCGCATCTCGGGCTTAAGCACGTTATAGGCGTCGTTGATGAGTTTCTCCAGCTTGTCCACGGGCCAGATCTCCGTTGCCAGTTTCTTGCAATAATCCGCGAATCTGGTGCGGAAACCCTGATCTTTAAGGCAGAAAGCCAGCAGGCCCTGCAGTTTCGTAGAGTCCGGATAGGAGTTCACGGAGATGTCCGGATAGCCGCCGGCCTCGTCGTACTCGATATAATTGTGCAGCATCAGCCGGAAGTTCTTTGAATCCGCCCTGGTGTACAGCTCGATGGGGTAGCCGTCGATCTTGCCGCAGGTGTAGCGGCTCAGGCCCAGGTCAAGGTCCTTGAACATATAGCGCCATTTTCCGTCCCGGACTCCGTCGCCCTGCTCGCCGCTGTAGCGCCAGACCTTGATGTTGTTGTGCGGCCAGTCGGTGTTGCACAGGAAAAGGTTAACGGCGCAGAATTTCAAGAAATTGTCCAGATCGATCTGCGCGGCAACTTCGTCGTAGGTCAGTTTTCCGTCGATCACGTCGGACAACAGCTGCTCGTACTCCCTGAGCTCCCCGTCGGGGCCGCTGTCCTGGTCGTAATAGAACCAGGTGCCGTCGTAACGTCCGCCTCTGGAGGTGTCAAGCTCCGAAGAAATTATCGTGATGTTTTCCTTGTCGTCGATGTCGTACACGTTCCGCACCATATTGTCGTTCTGGTGCTCGCGCATATTGAGGATGCCGTAGTATTCGCCGTTCAGGAACACTATGACGGGCTTGTAGTTCATATTGAGGATCTCGGGAGCGGCCTCCTGGGCGACCAGGGCGGAAAGGCCGTCGCGCATAAACGTTGCCCGGAACGGTTCCGTAGGGGTCAGGAGCGAATCGTTGCCGCCGTTGCGGAGGACGAAGCTGTCGTAGGACTTAAGCTCCTTGCCGTTGTCCTTCAGCCGCCCTTCGAAAAGCTTGTACCTGAACTTGGTGTCGCCGTCGTAGATCGAAGTGTTGAAATAATCAGTCGTCCTGGCAGTGATGCGGAAAGAACGCTGGGACAGGCCTCTGGAGCTGCCTCCGAAAAGCCTCAGGCCCGCGTCCTGGGAAAGGCAGAGGTTGCCCTCCGTGTCGAAATACTGCACGAATACCGGGCGCTCCCAGGCGGATCCTTTTCCGCTCGAGTGTGTGAATATGCCCATGGCTCCATCGATATTGTTGGAATCGGTGGCAAGGGCGATGACCGGCATAGTGAAGCGGTCCGGGTTTTTGACCTGTATGAACGTGGCAGTGGCGATCTGTCCCACACGCTGCCTTTCGGGAGTGAAGCAGGCGGCGCGCACCACAGTCACCAGCACGTTCTGGTTGGGATCGTCGAAATCCGTGACCGTGGCGTACTCATTGGGCAGATGGATGGGGCCGCTGTATTTGTCGCTGCCGCCGCTGGGCTCCGCGCCGTTGAAGGTCACGCGGATGTCGTAGCCGCTGTTCTCGTAATATTTAGGAAGAGAGATCGTCAGCTGGAGCGTGTCCGTGAAAAAGCCGCCCAAATCGGAAAAAACGGGCTTCGTCTCGCTGAGGAAATCCGCGTTTTCGGGGTCGGAGGAATAGTTGCCCGTGCCTCCGCCGGGCTTTTTGGAGCAGCCCGTCAGCGCCAGCGAAAGTATGAGCACCAGCGCCGCAGCCAGCGCGCAGATGAAAACCAGCCGGTTTCTCGAACTAAAAGCGTATTTCGCGTCAGTGGTCTTTTTCATGGCATCCACACCTTCTTATTTCTGTTCCTCTCCCGCCCCGGGGCTCCGTTCGTCCGGAGCGGCGTCGTCCGCGTTTGCCCCGTCCGGATCGATACCGTCCGCGCCCGTGCCTGCGGCCGCGACCTCGTCGGCGGCGTTTTTCTGCTGCCCCGCCTTTGCCGCGGACAACAGCATCAGCCGTTTGGTCCTGAGTTTTCCGTACCGCTCCGTCAACGCGGCCGATATGTCGTCCCAGCAGCCGTTGGCCTCCGCCAGCAGCTTTTCGGCGTCCCCGGGCCTGTTGTAAACGCTGTTTTCATATATTCCGGTCAATTTCCCGAACGCGTCCACCACGTCACCGGGCAATCTCTCTTTTACGTCGTATCTGTATACTTCAAGAGCCTCCGCGTACTCCCTGGGCGTCTCCGCCGGGTCCCGCTTTCTCCCCAGCATGCCGGTCAATGCCGCCGACTGCCTGTATATGGAAGAAATGCGTTGCCTGAGATCGCCGGCCCGGCCCGGTCTCCGTCCCGCCAGCCAGTTGACCAGAAGCAGTATACCGAAAATAAGTATAGCCGCCGCGAAGCAAATAATCAAGATTTTTATTGCCCCAGAAGGGAAGTCCCGCTCGACGTCAGGCCCCTTTGTAGGCTCCGGCGTGAGTACCGCGGTGGGAGGAACTGTGGGCTCCCCGGAGGCGCCGGGAGTCTCTTCCGGAGGAGTGGGTTCCCCGGTAGGCTCTACGGTGGGAGGCGCTTCGGTAGGCGTGGGAGTCGCGGCGGGAGTCGGAGAGGCGGTGGGCCTTGCGGTGGCAGGCATTCCGGGCTCGTACGCGGAGGAGAAGCCCGCGGTGGCCTCTATGGTAACGAACCCCAGGCCTTCCATGTATATCTCGCACCAGGCGTGGAGGCTGCTCTCGGTCAACGTGTAGATGTTGTCCTGTGTCAGGCTGTCGCTGCCCAGATAGAAGCCTTCCACGTACCGGGCGGGAATGCCCGCGGCCCTGGCCAGCACCGTCATTGCCGTAGCGAAATACGTGCAGTAGCCCTCGGGTTTGTCGAAAAGGAAGTAGTCGACGATCTCGCGTCCCTTGGGGACGTTGCCCGGGCGCAGATTATACTTGTACTTGCCGGACAGCAGGTAGTTCTTGATGGCGTTGGCCTTGTGCCAGTCGTCGTCATAGTCCTTCGTGAGCTCCAGCGCCAGGTTCCGCACCCGGTCCGAGATGGAGACAGGCAGACGGGTGTACTCTTTTTCGACCTCTTCGGCATACTGCGCGAAATTGTTGAACCCGCCCCAGTATGAGCTGTAGACCGGCGTATCGGCATCCGGGAATATCTTTTTGTAATAGCCGGGCCTGCAGACGTCATAAAGCTCCAGCGCTTCGATCAGTTCCTCGGAATTATCTACGTAAGTGACTTCGTAAAGCGTCCATTTGTTGGGAGAATTGGCGGTGTAAAGCACGCTCCTGCCTTCTGTAAAGCGCAGATGGAGCTCGCTGGGCGTGGTGTAGAAGTTCAGGTCGGCATCGTAAAATCGCATCGATCTGGCGCCGGCGGGGATGAAAAATCCGAACCGGGCGTCGTAGGGGTCAACGTACTGCACCACCAGCGACTTGTAGCCGGTCAGCGCGGGATCGATCGACTTCAGCCGCTCCCTGTACTGATCTTCATAATAAACGAAGGGGGCAAGCGTCCGTTCCTGCGCGGCGTAGGGCACCATCACGTAGGCGGCGGCAAGTGGCGAAGACACGGCGCGGGAGGCGGACAACGGCGATTCTGCGGAGTCCAGGGGGTCCTGGGCCCATGAATTGATCTTGTAGTCGTTGTACGTGTAGCCCCGCAGGTACACGTCGGCGCGGTCCGTCTTCACCAGGAGGATGGGTTCGTTGCCGGACTCGTTGTTGCCCCCCAGATTGCCGAAACTGCCCCGGGATCTGGTGTTGTGCCGCGTGCCGTCGGGGTCTTCCACGCCGAACAGCCTGCGCAGGAAATCGTTGGATTCCAGCAGGTTCTGGAAGCCTATCTCTATGTTTTTGCTGACGTCCTCGCCCAGCAGCGGTCCGCCTGGGGGATCCGGCCGCAGGATGAGGCACAGGAGCAGCGCGAAAAGAAGCAGGCATCCGGCCCGGAGCAGCAGGTTGGGGTAGCCGGAAGTTTTGCGCACGGAAGAGAATTTGCCGCGGCTGTATGACCTTACGGAACTTCTTCGCAAAAGCTTCTCGAGATCTTCGTTATCTCCCAGCTCTATGAGCTCTTCGGCGTCATTTTCACCGTTGATATCCGCTCCCGCCTCGGGCCAGGGTTCGAGCAGCGACCTGAACCAGCCGAATTTCCTCCTCATCACCAGTACCGCCGCGGCAACGCAGAACGCCAGCATGGCGAAGGGCGGGAAGGACGCGCCGAACAGGGAGAGGATGATCATGGCAATGCAGGGGATGATGGCGTACAGGTATACGAACCGCTTGCCGTGGAGCACGATCAGGCAGGCCAGCATCGACGCCGCCAGCCCTACTATATAAGGCGCCAGGACAACTATGTCGAAGCTTTCTCCGATGGACGCGAAGAACCCTCCCACGGTCTCCAGGAACGCCTTGGTGGAATGGGTGAACAGCGCCACGCAGAACGTGAAAATAAAGAACAGCGCCGCCAGGCCCAGCGCGAACAACAGCAGCAGCCGGAAGATCCTGCTCTTCATAAAGAGCAGCAGGAACAGGCATAGGGAGAGACAGAAGACGAGCGCTGCCGTGCGGGATATGCTCGCTTCCAGCACGGACACGAATATGACGGTGGCGGAGGCGGAAAGCAGCCAGGCGTGGAGCAGGTCCGCCAGGAATCGCAATATGCTAAAGAGAACGGAGGAAGTACTTTTTTTCATACGTTGACCTCCGCCGATATCAGATAGGCGCCGGGGAACTCTTCGCCGTAGAACTCCGTATCACGGAAGCCCTCGATGGAGATATTGCCCAGCCTGCGGCGCCGGTCGGAGCCGCCTGAAGAGGGGTACGGGCCGGAGGCTTCCCGGGAGATCATATCGTCGCCGGCAGTTCCGGCGGATTCGCTGACGCCGTCAATTTCGTATGGGAAAGCAGCCGGATCGGAGCCTTCTTTGTTTTCTTTCGCCTGGGACAACAGCTCCGCGATCCTTTTCAAGAAGCTCGATTCCACCGTTTTCCCCAGCGCCGACTTGGCCGAGACGCGTATTATGGTCACGCTTTCGTCGCCCATGGACAACGCGGTGCGCACGTAGGAAGGCAGTCTGGCGTCTTCGACTGGGTTGGTCTCGCAGGGCAGGAAGTCCACGGTGCCCGCCAGCCTGCGCGCTTTCAGCAGGTCGACGTTAGACTCGCAGGGGACAGCGTCAAGCGACGGTTCGTCTCCTATGGCTTTCGGGTCCGGGCAAACGAAAGAAAAAGGCGTTTCGTCAACGAACAGAGAGGCGCAGATGGCCGTTGCCGCGGCGCAGACCCGGTCCGCCTTGTAGAGTTCCCCCTCGTCCTCCCCGGGCATAAAAGGCTCCTTGTCCCCAACCTTGTTCCTGGAAAGGCCTCCCGGCAGCCGGGCGTCCAGGAGCACGATGAATTTTCGCTCCCCCTCCCGGTAGAAGTCCTTGAGCAGCCAGTCTTCTCTGGCGGCGGAGCGCTTCCAGTGGATGTAGCGCGGATCGTCGCCGGGCTGGTATTGACGCAGGAAAACTGAATCGGTGGGGGACTGGGAGAATTTCTGCGCGGTAACGGTGCCGCCGGTGCCTTCCGCGGACTCGGGAGCCACGGTTGCCGGACATATCTCAGGTATCACGGAGACCGGGGACACGTTCTTTTTGCCGATGAACGCCCTGACCCAGATCATGCCTCCCGCAGAGGACAGGTGCAGCACCGAAGCTTTTAAGGGATAGATGCCGCAATGATCCACTGTGAAAGAGAATTGTTTAGTGAGCTTTGCGAAGGGCCTGAGAAAGAAAAAGATCCTCTGGCCGTCGGGATTGAGGCTGTCTTTTACGAGAAAATAGCTTACGGGGTAGAAAAAAGGCGTGTAGTTCCTGATGCGCGCCGTCGCAAGGGAAGGCTTGTCCCTGACAAGGTCGTTTTCGGGGGCTTCCAGCTTTATCTTGACCAGGAAACGGCCGCAGAGGCTCTTTATGGATATGTACGCGAAGATAACGGTCAGAAAGATAACGAAGAAATTGACGGTACGGTTTCCGTCCATGATGGCGTAGCCCAGGAGTATGCCGTAAAGCGCCGAGAGCACGTGGCGCAATACGGTCGTGAACCGGTAAGCTCTCAAGGGGTCTTCCCGGCGCGCCGTTGCCGTGGTTCGTTTTTTCTGACTGTTCCGTTTCATTGTCGCGTTATTCTACGGACACTGTTTTGAGGATAGAATACAGGAGTTCTTCCGCCGAAACGCCGGAGGCCCTGGTGTCTCTCCCGAGCATCAGGCGGTGGGCGCAGACGGGCACCAGCAGCTGTTTTACGTCGTCGGGGAGCACGTAGTTGCGCCCGGACATGAACGCCAGGGCTTTGGAGGCCTTGGCCAGAGAGATGCCTGCTCTGGGGCTGAGGCCCAGGGTGATCTCGGAGTTGCTGCGGGTGGCTTCCAGGATCCTTAATATGTAGCCGGTCACTGCGTCCGAAAGGTAGATGCCGTTGACGGTCTCCTGAAGGCGGACAACGTCTTCGCAGCTTGCCACCGCTTTTACGTCGGGATCCCGCCGTACGGAGGCGCCCCGGGCGATAACGTATTTTTCTTCTTCTCTTCCGGGGTATCCCAGCGACAGTTTCATCAGGAAACGGTCAAGCTGCGCTTCCGGGAGAGGGTAGGTCCCGGCCAGTTCCACCGGGTTCTGGGTGGCGATCACCATAAAAGGCTGCGGGAGCTCGTAGGTGATCCCTTCCACGGAGACTTTTTCTTCCTGCATCGCTTCCAGAAGGCTGGACTGGGTCTTCGGCGAGGTACGGTTGATCTCGTCCGCCAGAAGGAAGTTGCAGTCCAGGGCGCCCTTCTTGAATTCGAAAGCTTCGGTCTTGCGGTTGTACACGGAAAAGCCCGTCAGGTCCGATGGCAGGACGTCAGGCGTCAGCGATACGCGCTTGAACCTGCCGTTGATGCTGCCGGTCAATGCCTTGGCCAGCGTGGTCTTGCCTACGCCGGGCACGTCTTCCAGCAGCAGGTGGCCGCCGGAAAGCAGGGCGGCAATGGTGAGGAGCACGCCGCGGCGGTTGCCGGAGTAGTGGCGGGAAATATTTTCGATGATGGCGTTGACCACAGTGAAGTCGCGGGCCGGCGCGTTGGCGCCGGAGGCGCTGCCGGAAGCCGAGGCGTTAGCGTTGGCGGCGGCGTTGGCGTTGGCACTAGTCCCGGAGCGGTCGGCCGAAGTAAAGTTGTAATTGACGTTATTCTGTTCCATACGAATGTCCTTTTTTAGTTTAATGGGAAATGGCAAATTGCAAATGGCAAATTACAATCGCCTCATTTCCAATTTTCAATTTCCAATTTGCAATTTGTAATTATCCCTTTCCTGCTTTCATTTTTTAATTACCAATTACCAATTTTCAATTTTCAATTTGCCATTTTCAATATCCAATTTGCAATTTGCAATTTTCAATTTTCAATTTGCAATTATTGTCAATACCCCGGCTTGCCCAGGAGCCTGAACATGTTTTTCTTATAAGCTTCCACGCCGGGCTGGTCGAAGGGGTTCACGCCCAGTAGATATCCGCTGATGCCGCAGGCTTTTTCGAAGAAATACACGGTCTGGCCCAGGCTGAACTCGTCCAGCGCCGGAACGCGGATGAAAAGGTTGGGAACACCGCCGTCGCGATGGGCGAGGTAGGTGCCCTCGGCGGCCTGTTTGTTGACGAAATCCACGTCTTTTCCGGCAAGGTAGTTGAGGCCGTCAAGGTTGGCATCGTCGGGCTCCACGGTCACGTTGCGGCGGGGGAGGTCCACCAGCAGCACCGTTTCGAAAAGGTCGCGGCGGCCGTCCTGGATGTACTGTCCCATCGAATGGAGGTCGGTGGAGAAGTCAACGCCGGCGGGGAAGATGCCTTTGCCGTCCTTGCCCTCGCTCTCTCCGTAGAGCTGCTTCCACCATTCGGTGAGGTAGTGGAGGGAAGGTTCGTAATTGACGAGGATCTCTATGGTCTTGCCTTTATTGTACAGCGCGTTTCGGGCCGCGGCGTAGGCGTAGCAGTCGTTGCGGTCAATGGAGGGGTCTGAGAAGCGTTTGCGCGCTGCCTGTGCGCCTTCCATCAGGCGGTCGATATCCGCTCCGGAGGCGGCGATGGGGAGCAGCCCCACGGGGGTCAATACGGAATAGCGGCCTCCTACGTCGTCCGGGATCACGAAAGTCTCGTATCCTTCTTCCGCGGCCATCTGCCGAAGGGCGCCCCGGGCCTTGTCGGTGGTAGCGTAGATCCTTTTTGCGGCGCCGGCTTTGCCGTATTTCTGCTCCATTTTTGCTTTGAGGACGCGGAAGGCGATGGCCGGTTCGGTGGTGGTGCCGGACTTGGAAATGACGTTGACCGAAACGTCGTAACGGTCGATCAGGTCCGCCAGGTCGGCCAGGCAGGAGGAGCTGAGGCTGTTGCCCGCGAACAGGATGGCGGGGTCGCCGTCTGCGCCCGGGACTTTATTGCCCGTTAGCCTGCCGATATTGTAGAAGGAGTCCGAAAGGAGCTCCACGGCGGCTTTGGCGCCTAAATAGGAGCCTCCGATGCCCACGACGATGAGCAGCTGGGAATCCCGGCGGATCTTTTTCGCGCACTCTTTTACACGCGCGAATTCTTCTCTGTCGTACTCCTCGGGCAGATCCACCCACCCTGTGAATCCGCTTCCTGCGCCGGTCTTGCAATGCAGCTTGTAATGGGCCGCGGTAACGGCGTCCTGGAGGCAGGCGAGCTCTGCGGGCTTAAGAAAATCCGCGGCGCGGCTGTGATCGAATCTGATGAAATTTTCCGTATTGTTCATTTTTATCTCCCGGTTTCTTTTATTATCGAAACACCCGTTCTGTGTATATGCAAGTATAGCACAAAACGGGTATTCAGGCAAATACGGCGGGCTTTGCGCCGAGGAACTCATTCTCCGGCGCAGATGATCTGAAGGGCGCTTCCTCCGGAACGGGCGAAGTTGTCGATCACGGCCGAGAGTGCGGAGGTGCCGCTCATGTCGCAGCGGCTGCCGTCCTGGAGGAGCATGAGCCCGGCGGGGCGGTCAAGGGCCTTGTCCTGTCCTTCTCCGGCGGATACGGACAACTGGGCCAGTTTCAGGGACAACAGCACTTTGGACACGGTTTCGGAGTCGAAGCTGCCCAGGCCTCTGGCGCTGCCGTTGTCGTCTATATAGGGGACCATGTTTTCGGACAATTTCAAACCGCCGCGCTTGCCGAAGGTCATTTCCAGGAGCAGCCTTTCGGCCTTCGAACGGATGGCTTCGGAGAGCGCCGCGCCGTTTACGGCGGTGACGATGCGGGATGTGCCGTCTTTTGCACGTGCTTCGGAAGCCGCGGGCGCCGCGGATGCTGCAAGGGTTGCGGCCGGTTTGGCCGGTTCGGGCGTTCGCTTCTCTGCAGGCGCGCCTTCGCCTTTTTCGCCGGCGTCGCCGCATTCGCCGCTTTCCAGGAACGATTCGAGCTCGGAACATTTTTCCGCCAGCACGGGGTAGGGCTCGAGCATCCGCAGGAGTTCCAGGCAGGCGTCGCGCTCCGCTTCCGCGGCGGCGCGTTTGTCGGAGGCTTCTGCCAGAGCCGTGCGGCCGGAGGAAGTTTCGCCCGGTTTGCGTACCGCGCCTGCTGCGTTCAAAGCGCCCGGCTCGTTAGCCGTGACGTCGTTGCCCGCGGCCCCGGACAACGCCTCTTTCGCCTTGTCCGCCTCCGCCCTCAGCTTGTTCAGCTCCCTGTCAACGTTCTCGAAAAACTCGTCTTCGTCGCCGTTGACGTTCAGATCGTTGAAAAGCAGTTCGGAAAGCTGCTTTTTCCTGAATTCCAGGTCGTCTTTCAGCAGCGTGAGCCGTTTCATCCAGGCGCCGGACACCGCCGCGATCAGGATGATGATCAAAATAAACGCCACGCCCGCGCCTATCAGCAGGGGAAAACGGATGGGGCTCAGCGTCTTCAGCATGTCTCCCACCGCGGGGAGGTCTTTCGGGAAGAGCGTCAGAAGCACGAGGGCAGCCGCGGACATCACCGCCAGGATCCATAAAAGTATGAGCCAGGGCGCGTGGAGCTTTTTTACGTATTTTTCTTCGTCGGCGATCTCTTCTCTCAGTTCTTCCGCATCCGCCCGGATGGCGCCGATCCGTTCCGCGTCGTCGCTTTTTTTGCGCAGGGAAACGCGCTCTTCTTCGCAGGGCCCCGGTTTTACGGACCTTTTTATTTCGTTTTGCTCTTTTTCGGCCTTTCTAAGCTTTTCGCCCGCGTCGGCCAGCTTTTCTTCCAGCTTGTCCACTGCGGCCAGCTGGTTTTTCAGCTCTTCCAGGCGCGCCTTCGCCATTTCGGCGGACAGGCCGTCGGCTTTTTTGGGGGTCTCACGTGTGTCTTCCGCGTCGGAACATGCGGCAGCCTGGTCCGGTTCGCCGGCCTCTCCCGCGGCGCGTTCTCTGAAAAGATCGAGCATTTTAGCCGTTTCTCCGCTGTCCGCAGGCATAAACAGAAGCAGCGCCGCCTCGGAGGGAGCCACGTCCCACAGCCGTTTGCAAAGAGGTTCGCCCGGGGTCAATATTTCCGCCGCGCCTCCAGCTTTTTTCACCGTCACCAGGTCCTCGCCGTTGTTGTCACCCCATTTGGCCGTGACAAAATATTCGCTGCCGTTGTCAACGATATCCGCCTCGCCGCCGAAGGGTTTGTCCGGAGCCGTCCGCGCTTTGGAACGCAGAGGCAGGTCCCCGGCTTTGGCGAGGGCGGCATTGTCCGCACCGTCCCGTTCTTCTCCGAACCCGCACAGCAGGGCTTTCACGAAGGCGAACAGATCGACGGTCCCGGCCGCGTCTCCGGCCTTAACTATGTTGAGCCCTTCCGAAAAAGAAAAATACCGGTCGACAAGTTTTCCGAACCCGTAAACGTATACAGATTTAAGGATCATTGCGGATCACCTCCGTAGTAAAAGACACGCGGCCTTTTTCCACCGTCCCCGACAATACGGTGAACGTTTCGTCGCCCCCTGCGTCAACTGCAGGCGGGACCGGGACGAAGCCTCCGTTCGGCGCCCCGGACTCAGCTGCCGCAGCCGAACCGAATACCAGCGCGTCGAACGCGCCGTCCTTAAAGACAGCGGCCCCGGTCTCGGTCAATGCCGCTTCGGGCAGTCCGTTTAAGAGCAATATGTTGAGAAACGCCTTGTCTGTCTTTGGAAGCCTGTTCGGGTCGAAAGGAAACACCTTGGGATTGTGGCGCACCGCTCCGATGCCGTAAACTCTCACGGCGGGACCTTCCGAACGGCCGGGCGCCACCTCGAAAGCTTTCATCCTGCCCTTGAAGATATGCACGTTTTCGGGCCAGTCTTTAAGGATGTAGGGAGAATCCGGCATATAGGGGTCAGACGCTCCGGGGCAGATGAAGATACTGACCTCGGGAACGGCTGAAAATGAATTGTAAAGGGAATTGTACACGTCTTCGTCGAACAGATGGTCGCAGAAAAGATCTCCGGCGACGAGCAAGGCATCCGCGCCGCTGTTTTTTATCACGGATACGATCCGGTTTGGCAGGTTCGAGGGACTTTTGCCCGCCTGCAGTTTAGAACAAGCGATTATTTTCATGACTGTTCCTCCGCGCTTTGTCTTTTGTAATATTTCCGGATATTTCCCGGAAATTTCGAAAATTTACGGTTATTTCCCGGTATTTCCCGAACCGGGAGGCCTTCTTTCCGGCCTTTCGTTTCGTCCCCGCGAGAAAGGCTCCGTTACGAGGAAGGCGTTGTCCTCCAGAGATTGTAATATATCGTGCCGGGAATGATCGCCTCGTTCTCGGACAGGATAAACTCGTCGAAAGTAAGATACACGAAGTTGCCGTAGGTCTCTTCGAGATAGGTGAGCAGCCGGTCCACCGCCTTCGCGGAAGCGGGATAAATGTCGTGGAACAAAAGGATCGAGCCGTGCTTCATTTCTCCGGCAACGGGCGGCGAGAAAATGTATTCTCCGTCCAGAGTGGTATAGACGCCTTCGAAGAGGATCATATCGATGAGCCTTGATTCGGCCTCGTCGTAGGACATACCGTTTTGTTTGGCATATTTGGTGATGTGTTCGGTGGTAAAGAACTGCCAGTCGAGGGGGTCGATGTCCCACTGGGCGATGGGCATCGCCAGCAGGCTGCGCATATGCGCGGAACGCTGGCCGCCGGGGACGCGGAAAACGGTCGCCGGTTTGCCGGTGAGCTTCATAATGAGCGCGTTGTTCTTGTCCCGCTGCTCGATGATCTGCTCGTCGGTAAGCTTTCCGAAATTGGGATGGCTGTAGGAATGGTTGCCGATCTGGTGGCCTTCCGCGGCGGCTCTGGTGGTGAGCACTCCGTTGGGTTCGTAGGCCATCTGGTTGCCCACGACAAAGAAGGTAGCCTTGGCGTTGTGCTTTTTCAGCACGTCAAGCATATATTCGGTGGATCCGGCCTGCGGCCCGTCGTCGAACGTAAGGGCAACGAGGCGCTTCCCTTCATAGGCCGGGTTCGCGGAAGTGTTGCCGTCAACGACTCTTGGAGGAGTGGGATGCGCCGTGGTGGGAGGAGCCTCTGTAGGCGTCGGTTCCGGAGTGGGTTCCGGAGTGGGTACCTCTGTAGGCGTGGGAGTTGGCACTTCCGTGGGGATCTCGGTGGGAGCCAGAGTAGGCGTGGGTTCTTCGGTGGGCGTGGCCACGTCTGCCGTAGGGGTGATCTCGGCGGTGGGGGAGGTGATGATCACGGGGCCTTCGGTGGGTCCGGGCGCCGGGGCGTCCTTTTTAGACACGATGATGATCATGACCGTCAGGAATGCGATGACGGCCAGGGCCACGGCCAGGAAAACGGCAAATCTGCCGGATATCTTTATATTATTCTTGCCTGATGATGAACTCATGGATCGGTTGTCCTTCTGCTTTTTTCTTTTGCACGTTCCGCCGCCGACGGGGGCGCGGTCAATATCTCCATAAGGAGCACTTTAGTACGTATCTTTTCTTTATTGTCCGGATAGATAACTTCCGCGTCGAATCCGGCGACCGGACGGAACCCGAAAGCCCGGTATATCGAGAAGGCGGGGGCGTTGTCCGGAGCGACAGTCACCCGGAATCCGTCGCCGGGAAAATAGTACGCCGCCAGCTCCATCGCGGCAAGGACGACGGTCCTGCCCAGCCCTTTTCCGCAAAGCTCCGGCGCCAGGCCCAGGGCAATATCCGTGTAACTTTCGTCCCTGTATATATCCGCCGCTTCCGGCACCGGCACCGTGGCCATGGGCCCCAGGTTGATGAACGCCTCTATAGGGCCGCCGAATTTCCGGCTCAGCGCGAAGTGGGTCCCGTCAAGAAACTCCCTGACGCTTTCTTCGCCCTTCTCTGTATTGTAGACTTCCCGGGGCCCTTCATAGCGCCAGGAGCAGACCGTTTCCGCGTCCGCCCGGGTCATCTTCCTTATATAGCATATATCGTTCCCCGCCGCAAGCCTCATTCCGCGTCAGCGTCCTTATATTCCCGCTTTTTAAGCTTTCTGCCCCTGGCGATGAAGAAGATCGCAAGGCAGGCGGCGCAGCACAATATAGCCACGATGGCGATCACGAGCCCCGGCTTCGCTCCTGAAGAGTCTTTGGGCACCTCAGTAGGCGGAAGGGTGATCCTGTGGCGGCCGTCTGTGGCGGTGGGAAGCGCGGTGGGTTCGTCGAAGGGCTCCTCGGTGACTTCCGGAGTCTCGGTGGGATCCGGCCCCCTGGTCACGTAAATGATCTCGGTAGTCTCGGGCTCCCGGGCAACGGTCTCCGTTATGGTTATGGAGGCCCTTCCGGTCTCCACGTACCTGCCCCTGGGCATAAATACTATATCGTATTCTCCCGCGGGAAGCAGCGTGTTCTTATATATGCCGTCGGTGCCGTCAAGGCTGAACGTGCCCCGGCCTTCTTCCACGTCAGTACAATACAGCGGCATGCAGTCGCTGACGTACAGGTCCGGCTTATGAAGGGAATCGGCGTAGCAGGCGTCGCCCTTCTGGACCAGCACCGCCCAGTCGCCCTTTTGAGCTCCGGTGACGGAGAACGTGATGTCCTCGCCCCGGTCGAAGGCCGCCTTATCAGGGGTGACGATATTTTTGGTGTAAACGCCGTTGACGCCGAATTTGGTTGCGTCATCTGCCGTCTTGAAAAATCCGATCCATTTTACGGTATATTGACCGGAAAATTCTCCGCTGGAGATGTCGAAGCGCAGCTGAGTGAGGCGCCCGGTCCAGTTTTTGTTCTTTCTGGCGTCGCCGATAGCCAAAGTCCAGTCTTCGGACCTCTTCATAGAAATGCCCACGCTCTTGCCCTCGGCGAGTCCCTGGTTCGCGGAAGTGGCGAAATAGAAGACGCCGTCCTGGTTAGTGGCGTTGCTCTTATAGCACACCGCGATGAAGGGGTAGTCTTTTATGTTTATGTTGTAGCAGATGTCGTAGACCGGAAGATAGATCATGGGATCCGGATGGTTGTCGTTTTTATAGAAATTGAACACGGCGCCTTCGCCTTCAACGTATTCCGAAGAAAGCTGGTATAAGGACTTCTGGGCGGGGCGGGCGGAGGTGTACCAGTCGTGCTCCGTATCGGTCAATACAGTGTAGTTCTGCAGGTTGATCTCCAGCATGGCGCCGGGCTGGGGGGAGGAGGAAGTGGAGGCCGCGGAGGAGGCGCCGGAGAGGGCGGAAGAGGAGGCCCGGGCAGAAGCGGACGCGGACCGGCGGCCGTTCGTTATTGCCAGGGCGGCAGCGGCAGTGAGCGCGGTCAACGCAATTGCTGTTATTTTAGTTTTTATTGTTCTTTTAGTCGTCATCTTTTGCCTTATCGCCTTTCATTGCGGCTTGCGTCAAATATAGTACGATGCGTTTATTCGTTCGGAGGTGCTGCCGCGTCAGAGCGCCCGCACGGTCTCGGACAACGTGTCGAGCTCCATGTCATTGGCCGAAGCCCTTACAGGTTCGGCGCCGATCTCTTCCATCCAGGCCCGCACAGTAAGGGTAGCCCAGGGGCCTTTGCCCGGTTCCCCGCCCGGCAGCGTGTTGGTCCAGAGCCAGTCCGGAGTGGTCCAGAACGCGAAGCGGGGAGCGATGGCCTGATATACGGGCCGGTCAACTCCGTTCTGCCCGTGGTGCGCCATCTGTACCGCGTCTGCCCTGAGCCCGCCGGGATACATATTAAGCAGTTCTTGGCCGCCTTCGACGCCCAGATCGCCCAGCACGAGCCATACGAAGTCGGGACGCCCGTTGACCCCGTCCGGACGCTTTTCGGTAAAGCGTATGACGGAAGAGGCGTTGTTGAAGGTGTTGACCGTTATGTTCGGGTTGGCGACGCGCATTATATCTACGGTCAGACCGCCGAAGACGAACCGGTCCCCTTTATTATATTTATATAATGTAAGGCCTGTGACCGCCAGCTCCGAATTGAGTTCCGGCAGCTGCCAGCCGAGAGAGGGATGTTCGGCCATGCCTATACAGTCCGGGAGAGGATAATACGCGAACTTAACCACTTCCGGCAGATCCGTGCGGCCCATGCGCTTATACTGTGAAAATCTGCGGAACACGCCGTAATGATCGTCGTGGGGATGGGTGAGGAGCCACAGGTCGATCCTGTATTCGCAACCGTACCGTTCCGCGGCCCATTTAAGGCGCCCCAGGAAACCTACGGTGTCTCCGGTCACGCCGCCGTCCACGACAATAAGGTGACGGTCTTCGGTGACGACTATGAAGCCTGTCATCTGCGAGGGCGTGTAGTTTTTCAACTGAATAATTTTCATGTCAATATCTCCCGTCCGAAGTGGGTCGATTTTCGACGACGATTATACCATTTCCGGAGAGGAAAGTAAACCTTCCGCCGCCGGGCCGAAAGCGGGGCCGGGAGCCCTGCCGTGGCCGGAGCCGGGGACAATGAAGAGCCGCGCTTTTTCTTTGTCCGCATCATGCTCCGGGCGCCCGGTCAACGAGGGTCAGGCGAGTTTTTCTGCAACTTACCGCCCGAAATCTACCACTTGCGCAAACGGTGTTGACAACGGTTTCCGGGTCATTTACAATCGCCTTGCAACACGGCGAGGGGTCCTTCTGAGAGGTGAGAAATTTGGACGGTTCCGACGTAAATAAAACGAAAAGAACGGTAAAGATCGAAATAGATCCGGAAGGCCCCGAGGAGATCGTGATCCGCTGCAGGGAACTGACGCCGGACGTGCTCAAACTGCAGGCGCGTCTGCTGTCGGACGGAGCGGACAGTGCGGAAGGAAGGCTGTCGCTGTACCTCGGCGAAGAGGAGCACCTGGTGGAGCTCAAAAAAATCCTCTATTTTGAGACCGCGGGCGGCCGGGTGGCGGCGCATACGGACAGACGCATTTATTACACTGATCTGAAGTTGTACGAACTGGAAGACCTGCTGCCGAAGAGCTTTATGCGGGTGTCCAAACCCTGTATCCTGAATCTGGAAGCGGTGAGCTGGCTGAGGCGCGAATTGACCGGCCCCTGCCGCGTGGGATTCGGGAACTGCGCAAAGGAAGTATTTATCTCGAGAATGTACTATAAGCCGTTCAGAGAGAAGTTAGACGAAATGAGGATGATCTTAAAATGAAGAAAAACGGAACGAAAATAATCTGGGGCATTTTACTGCTTATCGCCGCCGTCGGCCTTATCTTTTACGCTTTCATGCCCGGCCTGGCCGTGTTCACCGTGCCGGTCTGGAAATGGTTCATCGCCGCGGCTCTTGTATACTGGATCATACGGAAACTCGGTTTCGGAAAGAGTCTTGCAGACAGGCTCAGCATATTCGTCCCCCTGGCACTGCTGTTCTTCGTGTTCGAGAAGGAGATCGGGAATGCAATAGGCAGAGGCGGCGACTTCGTTAACAACTGGATAATCATAATCGCAGCCGTGCTGATCGACGTCGCCATCTTTGTGCTCTTCAAACACACCTGGAAGGTAAACAAGAAATTTTCCACCGGCAGTTCGACTTATACCGTCAACGGCGTGGAGACCAGGAACACCGTGGAAGGGCAGGATCCGGAAAATGCCAAAGAAGGGCGCAGTTTCCGCCTGGGCGACCATACCTGCTATATCGACGCGTACACCACGCCCGTGGCCAGCGTGGAGAACCAGCTGGGAGAGCTGAACGTTTACTACCAGAATACCGACGTGGGAGATCTTTCCACCCCTCTGACGCTGAACGTGTCCAATCAGCTGGGCCAGACGGTGGTGCACGTTCCGAGGAACTGGCACGTGGAACTCAACACCGGCAATTCCCTGGGCTCCGTCAACTGCCGTCCCGACGGTTCGATCACCATCCGGACCATCACGGTCAACGTGGACAACAAGCTGGGAGAGACTTCCATAGTGTCTCCCGACTGAGGCTTAAAAGCCTGCCTGGACGCGTATTGACGTTCCCTTCCGCCCGGTGATGAGCGCCTCCCACGCCGCTGCCGGGCGGTTCTTTGTCCTTGCACTTCGCCGAACGAAATTAGCAAAAATTAACAATAAAAAATCGCAAAAATTTTGTTGACAAGGGGAAGGGGCAAGAGTATAATGGCAAAGCTGTCGCTCAAGAGAGCGCCGCGAAAACGGCCCCGGACAGCGGATGGACCTTGAAAAAAGAACAGCGTAAAAATAACATATAACTCGTCAAAATTTTGAGTTGGAGCAAGAGAAGCTCGTAAAAAAATCACAAGCCAGTGCACCGAAAGGTGCTAAAGTAAAAGAGCTAAGCTTTAAGCTTGCAGATATTTAATCTGAGAGTTTGATCCTGGCTCAGGACGAACGCTGGCGGCGTGCCTAACACATGCAAGTCGAGCGATGACCGGAAGATGAGGCCTTCGGGCGGATTCTTCTGGGATTAGCGGCGGATGGGTGAGTAACGCGTGGGCAATCTGCCCTCCACTGGGGGATAACACAGGGAAACTTGTGCTAATACCGCATAACATCTTTTTAAGGCATCTTAGGGAGATCAAAGGAGCGATCCGGTGAAGGAGGAGCCCGCGTCTGATTAGCTTGTTGGTGAGGTAACGGCCCACCAAGGCGACGATCAGTAGCCGAACTGAGAGGTTGATCGGCCACATTGGGACTGAGACACGGCCCAGACTCCTACGGGAGGCAGCAGTGGGGAATATTGCACAATGGAGGAAACTCTGATGCAGCAACGCCGCGTGAAGGATGACGGCCTTCGGGTTGTAAACTTCTTTGGCAGGGGACGAAGACAGTGACGGTACCCTGAGAACAAGCCACGGCTAACTACGTGCCAGCAGCCGCGGTAATACGTAGGTGGCAAGCGTTGTCCGGATTTACTGGGTGTAAAGGGCGTGTAGGCGGAGCAGCAAGTCAGAAGTGAAATCTCCGGGCTTAACCCGGAAACTGCTTTTGAAACTGTTGCCCTTGAGTATCGGAGAGGCAGGCGGAATTCCTAGTGTAGCGGTGAAATGCGTAGATATTAGGAGGAACACCAGTGGCGAAGGCGGCCTGCTGGACGACAACTGACGCTGAGGCGCGAAAGCGTGG